>ERZ860023.713-NODE-713-length-17649-cov-1.643401_pt1 | contig 17649 bp, 34 predicted proteins | sample MGYA00509983_ERZ860023 | MGnify/ENA primary metagenome ERZ860023 (study PRJEB30046, sample SAMN00715180) | human gut metagenome | study: EMG produced TPA metagenomics assembly of the A metagenome-wide association study of gut microbiota in type 2...
AAAAACAGCGCGTCCCGCAAAGGGACGCGCGCCATCGTGTACAGCGATATAGCAATCTGTTTCCTCTACTGCGGCCAACGCATTGGCAACACTGTACTGACGCTCCTTGCCGCCGGCTACTACGCAAAACGGCAACCTCCGGAAATAATCTTTCTGATAGCCTGCCAAAAGCTCACGGCCTTCAACAACCTCCTGCGGCGCCAACACGACACGGCACGCTTAACCAGACCTGTTGCCTCCAGCATATGCAACAGTGCACCAGAAGAGGTGCCCCGTTCAGCATAGCAAAGGCCTTATTAATCCCCAGCCCCATACGCTTACCGGCGCCTGCGGCCGGAACAATTACAATAAGTTCATCCTTGCCCATCTCAAAGCTCCTATTTTGTTTTTGCGAAAATCATTCTTCCGGCAGAAGTCTGCAGCACGCTGGTTACAACAACAATTGCGCTGTGGCCGATGAAGTGACGTCCGTTTTCTACAACGATCATAGTACCGTCATCAAGATAAGCAACAGCCTGTCCCTGCTCCTTGCCTTCCTTAACCAGGAATACGTTCATTTCCTCGCCTGCAACAACTACCGGTTTAATAGCGTTCGCCAGCTCATTGATATTCAACACCTTAACGCCCTGAATACCTGCAACCTTATTCAGGTTATAATCATTGGTAATAATGTCAGCGTTAGCCTGTCTTGCCAAACGTACAAGCTTAGCATCCACGCCTTCCAGATCATCGTAATCGTTATCTACGACCAGAATACGGCCCTTGTAGCTTATCTGCAAATCATGCACCAGGTCCAGACCACGACGGCCTTTAGCACGCTTCATATTATCCGAAGAATCCGCCACTTCTGCAGCTCCTCCAACACAAAATTCGGCACTACCAGCTGACCGTCCAAAAGCCTGCAGCCATAATATCCATAACACGTCCGTCAATAATGACGCTGGTATCAAGCAATTTATTGCTGCTGTACAGGCGGTCCCCCAAAGGGCCCTCCAATACGCTCTTTGTTTCATCGACAGGCTTTACGGGCTTACGCGTAGGAATGCGGTTAAAAAACTCCACAATATCATTATGCTTACGCAAAGCCAGCTTAGCACCGACAACTGAAAGTACAAGGCTTAGTACGATGGGAATAAACGGTCCGATAACCGGCAGTCTGGAAAAAGGACTGCCTATCAGATTTGCTAAAATCAGACCGATGCCGATACCGAAAATCATTACCAGAATATCACTGGTAGGTACGCCGGAGAGAGAAACAGTCAGACGTTCAGCGTAATTGAACAGCCATTTTGTAATAAACGGTGCCAATACTAAGCCAAGCCAGGAAGATATAAAAAGACCTGGTAAGGTCAGTATCATGGTAGCAAAGGTAATTCCCATTAAGCCATTGCCGTGTAAATCATAGCCCAAGTAATTTGATAAAAACGGTAAAGATAAATTTGTTAGTATGAGTCCGGTTACAATAATAATTAACGATATGCTCAGGCTAATAATTTTTCTCAGCATTTCAATTCCTCCTTTCTCTGAATTTCTGATACATAGTATTTCATCCTACTATTATATCAATTATATAATACAGCTATAATCCGCAAAAAACAAGTAAATAACTTTTTTAAATATGACATTAATGAAAAAAAGGCCTAAAAATTTTGCAAAAAGACCGTTTTAAAGCAGTTTCTAACTCAACAGCCTTAAAACGGTCTTTATATTCTGCCTAATTACAGCAACGCTCTAACCAGTTGCCCGCTTTCTCTGCGTCCACATCCTTAATCAGCATTATTTCACTTTGCAAAATCTGCTTCGTACTGTGCAGCAATCTGCGCTCACCTACAGAAATTTTTTTTCTGCGTTCTAAAATAGTCAGTATTTTAAAGATTCTTGCGACCTCAGCAACACTGCCGCTTTTTATTTTCTGCATATACAACTGAAAGCGCCGATTCCAGGAAATCGCCTTCACCGTCTGTACATCCGGTACTTCATGCAGCGTATTCTGAATTATTGCCAGAGTTTCATCATCGCCAATATAACGTAAACCTAATTTTTCGGCGTTTTCTACCGGTACCGACACTGTCATATTGTCAAAAAGCATTTGTAAAATGTAATACTTCACAGTCTCGCCATCCTGTATATGTGCTTCTATATCCTTGATAATAGCTCCACCATGAAGCGGATATACCACTCTGTCACCCATCGCAAACATCTTCAACCCTCCTAAAATTATAATTCTGATAAATACATTGTAGCACGCCCCTTCTTTATTGTCAAAAATATTTTATTTTACCACTATCTTTCTAATATGTCAACCTTTAACTAGAATGTTGGTCTATCTTCAGAATTCTTTTAACATTTAGCGATAAAACTACACTTAAAAGAATAATATTTTACAAACTGTTAACTAATTACGGCTTCTGCTGCCCCGTTAAGCTCTTGCAAAAGATATTTTTTTCTTGCATAATATAAGTGTCTAAAACAGTAAAGGAAGTAAAAATTATGGACAGCAACGAAAAATATGAATTATTATTAACACAGCTTCGCGCAAAAGAAGGCTTTATCTGCGATATGGATGGTGTTATCTACCACGGAAATAACCTGTTGCCCGGAGTAAGAGAATTCGTAAACTGGCTCTATGAAGAAAAAAAGAGCTTTTTGTTTTTGACTAACGCCAGCGAACGCAGTCCCAAAGAACTGCAGCAAAAGCTTTTACGTCTGGGACTGGAGGTTGACGAAAGTCATTTCTATACCAGTGCTCTCGCCACTGCCAAATTTATCCATTCGCAGGCCCCCGGCTGCAGTGCCTACGTTATCGGCGGTCCCGGTCTTGTCAATGCGCTTTATGATGCCGGCATCACAATGAATGATGTTAATCCCGATTACGTTGTAGTCGGCGAAACAAATTCTTATAATTATAATATGATTCTCAAGGCAGTAAGCCTGATTAACCAAGGAGCACGCCTGATTGCAACAAACAGCGACCTTACCGGCCCCTCTGATTTCGGTATCATCCCCGCCTGCCGCGCACTGGTCGCACCTATTGAGCTTGCTACCGGCAAAAAGGCTTACTTTGTCGGCAAACCTAACCCCTTGATGATGCGCACAGGCTTGCGTCTGCTGGATGTTCATTCAGAGGATGCTGCTATGATTGGCGACCGTATGGATACAGATATCGTTGCCGGTATGGAAAGCGGTCTGATGACAGCTCTTGTTCTGAGCGGCGTAAGTACGTTGGAAAATATTAAGGAATTCTCCTACCGTCCGTCTATCATCTTAAACGGCGTCGGTGATATTCCGAGCAAATAATGTTATACCTCACGGACTGCCGCACTCGGCAGTCCTTTTTCTTTAGCGCAGCACTTGACTTAAAGTACACTCTAACATGTATAATGTAAGCAAGAATTATATAAAGGAGCCTTACTGAATAATATGCGTATCTTTCTTTTCGTCGGTACGATTGATGCTCTCATGAGTATCATCGGTTATATGTATTATCGCCATTATCTGCCCTTCGGCCGCACACTGACCTTCGGGCTTATATATCTGCTGATGGCACTCGGCACAGCTATCAGTGTCATTCTGCCGCAGGGAACGCCTCATTTTCTGCTCAAGCTTACTGCGTGGATAGAAGGACTTTGGATTGCTTTTTGCTACTACACACTTCTGCTGGCAATCATTCATCTTCTCTGCCTGCTTTTCAGTAAGCTGAGCGGTTGGCAGCTGCCTTCAGCCAAAATCAGTATCATCGGCCTTGCCTTTATCTGCTGCTTCATTACCTGGGGCAGCTGGCGCGCCTTTCACCCGACAGTACGCACAGAAGCGCTGGTAACAGAAAAGCTGCCGCAGAATGCTCATTATAAAATTGTCTTTCTCACCGACCTGCATATGGGACGAATACTCGGCCATGACTACGCAGAACGTCTGGCAGCACGTATCAACGAGCAAAAGCCGGACTTTGTTGTAGTCAGCGGCGATATGCTTGATGAGCGCATTTTTTATGTAGAAGAGGAGGATACCCTTTCTGCTCTGGCTCAAATCAAAGCGCCTGTCTACATGGCCTTCGGCAACCATGATTATCTTGATGAACCATTGCGCTGGCAACAAATGCTCACAGACAAGGGCTTCTACATCCTGCGCAATACCGATACCATTATCGACAACAAAATCAAAATAACCGGTATAGATGATTACAGCAAAAACCGTACCAACAGCCAGCTATAAATCTTTCCTCCCAAAATAAAGACTACTACAGTATTCTGCTCGATCATCAGCCTCGCCGTATGGATGCAGCTGCAGATGCGGGCTATGATCTTTATCTGGCTGGTCATACGCATACAGGCCAGCTTTTTCCCAACCGTCTGGTAACGAAAAAAATGTACAAGTTGGATTATGGACGTACAAACTTTGGTAATCTGACCGCAATCACCAATAACGGCTACGGCTTTTGGGGCCCTCCGTTCGTACAGAGGTTGCTCCGGAAATGGTTGTATTGGAGCTGCGGGGAAAATAACTTCTTCCGGATAAAGCTTTCCAAAAAAATACACAGCAGACTAATATAATCTGTTGTGTTACAAAAAATAGGACCACTGCGTGTTTATAGCGTAGTGGTCCTTTTGATTGACATTATTCAGCTTTTTCTTCTTTAGGTGCTTCAACAATTATTTTGGCATCAACAACATTTTTCTTAATGGACTCAATGCCGCGTTTGCATCCTGCCATTGCCTTGTAGCCTTCACCGGTAGCAATAATCTGTCCGTTTGTTGCCTTCAAACGGAAGCGGAATTCTCCGGCCTTGTCTTTATAAACCTCAAATTTAGGATGCTTACAAGGGGTAAAGCCTTCTACCGTCTGGTCCTCTATCGGAGCAACAGGAGCATTATTGATAACGCTGGCAATACCTTTACGGCAATACTTTTCGTCCTTATAAACCTGAGAGCTGGCAATGACTTCACCATTTGCAGCTTTTAAATTAAATTTAACGCCATTTTTTGCCTGAGAAATTACGAATTTACCCATTTTGCAGCCTCCTTTAAATTTAGTGTGGTCTATAAGTTTATTTTATGCTATCAGCAATAAAAACACAAGTATTTTTATTAAAGCAACACCATTTAGCAATTTTTAATCGATAACATTCTCTAAAGAGCCGATTTTTTCGATTGAGCAAATGATTTTATCGCCATGCTGCAAGAATGTCGGCGGTTTCATACCCATACCAACACCTGCCGGAGTACCTGTAGCAATAATTGTTCCCGCAGCTAGTGTCATACCCTCCGACAGCTCTGCAATTGCCCCACAAACAGTCTGAATCATATAACGGGTATTACTGCTCTGGCGCAGCTCTCCGTTAACCGTACAGCTGATATCAAGTGCCTGCTCATCGCCGATTTCATCTGCCGTAACAATACACGGTCCCATAGGTGTAAAACCGTCAAGGCTTTTTCCCAGATACCATTGCTTATGACGCGTCTGCAGATTACGCGCGCTGATATCATTAATAATTGTATAACCAAAAATATAATCTCTGGCGTTTTCTTTGCTGACACCCTTGACATCGCGTCCCAGAATTACTCCCAGCTCTGCTTCGTAATCAAGGCTGTCTACCAATCCTTCATAACGCGGAACACTCTCGCCGCTTGCTGTAGCTCTGTTTACCCGCTTGGAAAAGTAAATTGTGTAGGGACGTTCACCACCAAAGGCTTCACTGGAAAAACGTCCTGCTTCCTGAGCATGTGCATCATAATTAATACCGAGGCAGACTACATCCTGACGCGGATGAACGATAGGTGCTAACAGCTTTACTTCCGCAAGCTTTACTGCAGCGCCCTGCAGAACATCATCATTATCAGCCAGACGCTCCAGCTTTGCCTTCACCTCAGGCGTATAACGGCATATCAATTCATTCATATCCGCAACTACCAGTTCCGGCACAAGTCTTGCCAATAAATTCAGTCTGTAAACTGCTTCATTCTCACGAAAGCCAACAAGAATTTCCTCACGTCCCGCTATCTCTACTGTATAAAAACGCATTATATCTTCCTCCTCTTGGAATATTGATAGTTTGTATCATGCTAAAGCTATAGTATTTTCAGATCATATATCCGGAAATAGGATTAGCATAACATTATTATACACATACAATCCCCGGAACGCAAAAAAAGCAGGAACCGAAGTTCCTGCTTTTTACAGCTCTAAATTAGATGAGTTCGATGATAGCCATTTCAGCTGCATCGCCACGGCGAGGACCTACTCTGTAAATGCGAGTAAAGCCGCCTTGTCTGCCTTCATATTTCGGAGCAATTTCTTCAAACAGTTTTTTGGTAATGGTTTCGTCAACCAGAACTGCCATAACCTGACGACGAGCATGCAGGTCATTGCGTTTTGCCAAAGTAATCAGTTGAGCGGAATGCTTAGCAACTTCTTTAGCTTTGGTAACGGTGGTTTCGATCTTACCATATTTGAAGAAGGAAGTTAAAATGCTGCGAAACAGAGCCTTACGGTTGCTGGAGTTACGACCCAGTTTTCTGTATGCCATGTACTTCTGACCCCCTTAATTATTCTTCATCGTTTTTACGAAAATGCAAGCCCATATCCTCAAGTTTCTTTTTAATCTCTTCCAGAGATTTACTACCCAAGTTACGAACTTTAATCATATCAGCTTCTGTTTTCTGGATCAATTCTTCGACAGTATTGATACCTGCACGTCTCAGGCAGTTATTGCTGCGGACGGACAGATCCAAATCGTCGATAGACATTGTGTTTTGACCCTCTTGCTTGCTAGGTTCGGGAGCTTCAGGCTCAGAACCGCCAGCTACAGTGATTACAGAACCTTTGCCATCACTGGTCTGGAAAAGCTTGAGATAGTCAATCAGGATGGTGGAAGCCATGTCAACAGCTTCATCAGGCTTTATGCTGCCATCTGTCCAAACTTCCAAAGTAAGCTTGTCATAGTTGGTAACATTACCTACGCGGGTATCGTTAACAGCAAATTTTACTCTGGTAATCGGAGAGTAAATGGAGTCTACCGGAATAACGCCGATAGGCTGATCAGGCTGTTTATTTTTGTCCGCAGGTACATAGCCACGGCCTTTATCAATATGGATTTCCATATTGAAAACTGCGTCTTTATCTAAAGTCGCAATATGCAGCTCAGGGTTCAGAATTTCAACATCGCTATCAGCAATGATATTTGCAGCAGTAACTTCCTGTTCACCGGAACATTCGATACGCAGAATCTTTTCCCCTTCACCTTCCATTTTAAGGCACAAAGCCTTAATGTTCAGGATGATATCAGCAACATCCTCACGAACACCAGGAATGGTAGCAAACTCATGCAGAACACCGTCAATCTTGACGTAGGTTACTGCAGCACCCGGCAGGGAGGACAGCAGCACACGACGCAGGCTGTTGCCCAGCGTGATGCCGTAGCCTCTCTCGAGCGGCTCCCAAACGAATTTGCCATAACGACCATCTTCGCTGACATCAGATGTAACCATCTTAGGTTTTTCAATTTCAATCATTCGGAAAGCCTCCTTCTATCGCGTATTACCACAATACGTCTCATAAGTGGGTGGCACAAGATATTCACTAATTATTTGGAGTACAACTCTACGATGAAGTGCTCTTCAATAGGAACATCAATTTCCTCACGAGTCGGGAAACGGTCTACCTTACCGCTAACGTTAGCAGCGTCCAGTACCAGCCAAGCCGGAACTGCTTTGGTAGCCAGAGTTTCGTCCATGCCTTTGAAGTATTCTTTAGCACGGCTGTTTTCCATAACGGTTACAACATCGCCAACTCTTACCAATGCGGAAGGAATGTCCAGACGTTTGCCGTTAACAGCAATGTGGCCATGTCTTACGATTTGGCGAGCCTGACGGCGGGTGTTAGCCAAGCCGAGGCGGAAAACTACGTTGTCGATTCTTCTTTCGAGGAGGATCAGCAGGTTTTCACCGGTGATGCCTTCCATCTTTTTAGCTTTATCATAGTAGCCACGGAATTGTTTTTCCAGTACGCCATAGATAAATTTAGCTTTTTGTTTTTCAGTTAACTGAATGCCATATTCGCTCTTTTTTCTGTTTTGGCGGCGAACTTGGCGTTTAGATTCCTTGCTAATGCCCATGAATGCGGGAGCTAAGCCCAAAGATCTGCATCTTTTCAGGACAGGAGTTCTATCAATTGCCATCTATTTACACCCCCAATTATACTCTTCTACGTTTCGGCGGACGGCATCCGTTATGCGGAATCGGAGTAACGTCTTTAATAGAGTTAACTTCCAGACCTGCAGCCTGAAGTGCACGGATTGCTGCTTCACGGCCAGCGCCAGGACCTTTTACATATACTTCTACTTGTTTCAAGCCATGCTCCATAGCAGCTTTGGTTGCTTCTTCAGCAGCCATTTGTGCAGCAAACGGAGTGCTCTTACGGCTGCCACGGAAACCGAGGCCGCCTGCGGAGGCCCAGCTCAGAACATTACCTTCGGTATCAGCGATGGTAACGATAGTATTATTGAAGGTGGAGCGGATATGTGCTACACCGTTGATTACGTTTTTGCTAACTTTTTTCTTGTTGCGAACAACTTTCTTGCCAGCCACTGGTTTATCCCTCCCTCGCTAATTATTTCTTCTTGCCTGCAATAGTACGTTTCGGACCTTTACGGGTGCGGGCATTGTTTTTAGTGTTTTGACCACGAACAGGCAGACCCATACGATGTCTTCTGCCACGATAGCTGCCAATTTCAATCAGACGTTTAATGTTCAGGGATTCCTCACGGCGGAGGTCACCTTCAACTTTATAGTCCTGATCCAGAGTTTCACGGATCTTAGCAACTTCTTCTTCAGTCAGGTCGCGAACGCGAGTGTCCGGGTTAATACCGGTTTTAGCTAAAATTTCACGAGAGAGAGTCAGGCCGATGCCGTAGATGTACGGCAGAGCATACTCAATACGTTTATCTCTCGGTAAATCGACACCAGAAATACGTGCCATTAATGTGCACCTCCTTCTTATCCTTGTTTTTGTTTATGTTTCGGGTTTTCGCAAATTACCATTACATGGCCTTTACGTTTAATGACTTTGCATTTTTCACATATTGGCTTAACAGACGGTCTTACTTTCATAATTTAAACCTCCTCTTTGCCTGTTGGATTATTTATACCGATAAGTAATTCTTCCACGATTGAGGTCGTACGGAGTAAGCTCCACGGTAACCTTATCACCAGGCAAAATCTTGATGAAGTTCATACGAATCTTACCGGATATATGTGCTAAAATTGTATGGCCGTTAACCAGTTGAACTTGGAACATAGCATTGGGAAGTGCTTCTAAGATTGTACCTTCAACCTCAATAACATCCTGTTTGGACACTGTTGTACCTCCTTATTTGCTACATCCGAGACTAACTTTAACGTCGGCATACACTTTATCGATAGGCTGCAAGCCATCGATTTCTTTGTACAGGCCTTGTTTTTTGTAGTACTCAATTAACGGTTCTGTTTGTTCATGATATGCATGCAGACGATTTACAACGGTTTCTTCTTTATCGTCGTTACGTTGATAAAGGTTGCCGCCGCATTTGTCGCAAACATTTTCTACCTTGCTGGGGTTAAACTTACATGATAGGTAGCACCGCAAGCCTTGCAGATACGGCGGCCAACTACACGCGCAACCAGCTCGGAGTCAGGAACAGAGATATTAACAACACCGGTCAATTTAATGCCCAGGTCTTTGAGGATTCCGTCGAGAGCAACTGCTTGCTCCTCAGTTCTCGGGAAGCCATCTAAGATGAAACCATTTGCACATTCGGGTTTGGACAAGCCTTCACGAACAATGCCGATGGTTACGACGTCGGGGACAAGTCCGCCAGCGTCCATGTATTTTTTTGCCTCTTTACCAAGTTCTGTGCCTGCGCTTACTGCTGCACGGAACATGTCTCCTGTGGAGATATGAGGGATTTTAAATTCATCAATGAGTTTTTCTGCTTGAGTGCCTTTACCAGCACCCGGAGGTCCCATTAAAAGAATGTACATTCTGAACTCCTCCTATTTCATAAAGCCATGATAATGACGCATCAGCACCATGGACTCTATCTGCTTCATAGTTTGTAATGCAACACCAACAACGATCAACAAAGCGGTACCGCCGAAGTACACACCTTCAATGCGGGTTACCCATCCGATAACATGAGGCATCAGCGCAATTAATGAGAGGAAAATCGCACCGGCCAATGTTATTCTGGACATTACCTTGTCAAGATATTCTGTAGTAGGATTACCGGGTCTTAAACCGGGAATAAAGCCACCGTTCTTTTTGATATTATCGGAAAGATCTCCGATGTTCAGGCTTACTGCTGTATAGAAGTAAGTGAAGAACAAAATCATCAGAACATATAATGTGGTCTGCAGCGGGCTGCCCCACTGAAAGAGCTTACCCATTGCTTTAACCCAGGGAACATCAACGAACTGAGCAATTGTTACAGGGAACATCAACACCGAAGAAGCGAAGATGATCGGAATAACGCCTGCCTGGTTGACCTTCAGAGGGATATAGCTTGTATGACCGCCATAAGCCTTTTTGCCTACTACACGCTTAGCATACTGAACGGGGATTTTGCGAATACCCTCAGAAATGATAATTACGAAAACTACCATCGCCAGGGCTATAGCCGCGAACAAAATAACGTTCAATAAGCTTACCGTGCCAGCCTGCAGATATTGGAAAATTACTTTAAGTCCATCCGGCAGTCTGGATACGATACCGGCAAAGATTATCAGGGAAATACCATTGCCGACGCCGCGAGCTGTAATCTGCTCGCTTATCCACATAAGGAAAACGGTTCCTGCAGTAAGTGTGATAGCAATAAGCAGGATTGAGAAAATCCCGGGGTTATTAATCGCCATCTTCAGGCCGTAGGCCATACCGCAGGCTTGGACAAACGCCAAAGCCACCGTCAGCATACGTGTAAGCTTTGTCGTTTTCTTGAAGCCTTCCTCACCTTCCTTGGACCATTGTTCCAAGGTCGGTACAACTACCTTCAATAACTGTAAAATAATTGAAGCATTGATATATGGGGTAATACTCATAGCAAAAATGGAGAATTTGCTCAAGGCCCGCCACTGAACATATCAAGCAGTCCGAAGAGATTACCGCTGCGGAAAAGCTGTTCAATGACAGAAGCGTTTACGCCAGGAACAGGTATATGTGTTCCAGCCCTGAATACGATGAACATGGCGAGAGTAAATAAAACTTTTTGCCTGAGTTCTGTTATTCTAAATATGTTTGCAAGGGCTGCTAACACTTTAGATCACCTCAATCTTACCGCCAGCTGCAACGATTTTCTCTTCAGCGGATTTGCTGAAGCCCATAGCTTGTACAGTAAGCTTTTTGGTTAATTCGCCATTGCCAAGAATACGGATGCCGTCACGAATGTTCTTAACAACACCTTCTTCAATAAGCATTACGGGTTCAACAACGGTGCCGTCCTCAAAACGATTGAGTACGGAAACGTTGATTTCAACATAATCTTTACCAAATTTATTGTAGAAACCGCGTTTAGGAAGACGCAGGTACAGAGGTCTTTGACCACCTTCAAATCCAGGGCGCTTAACACCGCCGGAACGGGATTTCTGACCTTTCTGGCCTTTGCCGGAAGTCTTGCCCAAGCCACTGCCCAGGCCACGACCTACGCGAACTGCTACACGTTTAGATCCCGGAGCGGGAGACAATTCATGTAAATTCATCTTCAGTACACCTCCTTGTCTTACGCTTCTTCAACCTTCACGAGATGTTCAACCTTGTGAACCATGCCGCGAATAGTCGGAGTATCTTCTTTAACAACGCTAGTATTGATTTTACCTAAGCCCAGAGCTTTAACGGTTGCACGCTGATCTTTGGGGTAACCGATCAGGCTGCGGGTCAGGGTGATTTTAATTTGTGCCATGACAAAGTCCTCCTTAGCCCAACAATTCTTCTACGGTTTTACCACGCAGAGCTGCAACAGCTTCAGCACTCTTCAAGGATTTCAGACCTTCAATGGTTGCACGAACCATGTTGTTCGGGTTGGAAGAGCCTTGAGATTTAGTAAGAATATCACGAACGCCAGCCAGTTCCAGTACGGCACGTACAGGGCCGCCAGCGATAACGCCGGTACCTTCTGCAGCCGGTTTCAGGAATACGCGGCCTGCGCCGAATACACCGATGTTTTCATGAGGAATGGTAGTACCAACCAGCGGTACAGTAACCAGGTTTTTCTTAGCGTCTTCAACGCCTTTACGAATAGCTTCAGGAACCTCTGCAGCTTTACCCAGGCCCATGCCTACATGACCATTTTCATCACCTACAACAACAAGTGCAGCGAAGGAGAAACGACGTCCGCCTTTAACAACCTTAGCAACACGGTTGATGAAAACGACTTTTTCTTGTAATTCGTTTTCTTTATTTTCGAAGTTCGCCACTTTATTTCCTCCTTCTCTTAGAATACCAGGCCAGCTTCGCGAGCAGCTTCAGCCAGGGCAGCTACACGGCCGTGGTACAGATAGCCACCACGATCGAATACAACTTCTTTTACACCCTTAGCCAGCGCTTTTTCAGCGATTGCTTTGCCTACAGCTTTAGCAGCCTCAATGTTGCCGCCGTAGTTTTCTTTCAGATCTTTTTCAACGGTGCTGGCAGCAGCGATAGTTTCGCCGGTCTCATCGTTAATAACCTGTGCATAAATGTTGGACAGGGAACGGTATACGTTCAGACGAGGTTTTTCAGCAGTACCGATAATATATCTACGAGAACGGAGATGACGTTTTTGACGTTTCTCGTTTTTATCAACTCTGTTAAGCAAGAGTTTCACTCCCTTCTTTTAGAAATTATTTCTTGCCTTTAGCGCCGGCTTTACCAATCTTACGACGAACATGTTCGCCTTCGTAACGGATACCTTTACCTTTGTAAGGTTCAGGCGGACGCAAAGTACGGATATCTGCAGCAACTGCACCTACAACTTCTTTATCAGCACCGCTAACAACGATCTTGTTCGGAGCGGGAACTTCAAAAGTAATACCTGCAGGCGGCTCTTTTACAACCGGGTGAGAGAAACCCAGAGTGAAGTTAATGTTTTGGCCTTGCTTAGCAGCACGGTAACCAACACCATTAATTTCCAGAGTTTTGCTGAAGCCTTGGGTTACACCGATGATCATGTTGTTGATCAGGGTACGGGACAGACCATGCAGAGAACGGCTTTCTTTTTCATCGTCCGGACGTTCAACGGTGATTACACCATTGTCCATGGTCAGCTTCATGTTTTTATTGATTTGGCGAGCTAATTCGCCTTTAGGACCTTTAACGGTCACGTGATTATCTTCAATAGTAACTGTTACACCAGCGGGAACAGTAATTGGCATCTTACCAATTCTAGACACGTACGAGCACCTCCTATCTTTTTAGTATTACCATACGTATGCAAGAACTTCGCCGCCCAAGCCTGCTTTACGAGCAGCTTTGTCGGTCATCAAGCCTTGGGAAGTAGAAATTAATGCAATACCCAGACCTCCGAGGACTCTAGGCAGTTGGTCTTTTTGAGAGTAAACTCTCAGACCAGGTTTGGAAATACGTTTAATACCGGAGATAACCTTCTCTTTATTAGCACCGTATTTCAGGCTGACGCGGATAACATTTTGTTTGCTGTCAGCAATAACTTCGAAATCTTTAATGAAACCTTCGGCTTTCAGGATTTCAGCAATAGCCAGCTTAATCTTGCTGCCGGGGATTTCAACTTTATCATGATGAACTGAATTTGCGTTACGAATACGGGTAAGCATATCAGCAATCGGGTCAGTCATTACCATACTTAAATACCCTCCTTCCTTGTTGTCTGTCTTACCAGCTTGCTTTGGTTACGCCCGGAATAGCTCCTTTATAAGCATATTCACGGAAGCAGATACGGCAGAGGCCAAATTTACGCATATAGCCATGAGGTCTGCCGCAAACTTTGCAGCGGTTATAATGACGAACTTCGAATTTCGGTTCGCCTTTCCATTTTTCGATCAGGGCTTTTTTAGCCAATGTGTTCCCTCCTCACTTATGCGCCGAACGGCATTCCGAGGAGTTTGAGCAGCTCTCTAGCTTCCTCGTCTGTCTTAGCGGTAGTCACAATGATGATATCCATGCCACGAACTTTATCGATCTTATCATATTCGATTTCCGGGAAAATCAATTGTTCTTTCAGACCCAGTGCGTAGTTGCCACGGCCGTCAAATGCGGAAGCATTTACGCCACGGAAGTCACGTACGCGCGGAAGAGCGAGATTCATCAGTTTATCAAGGAAATAGTACATACGGTCGCCACGCAGGGTTACTTTAGCACCCAGAGGCATGCCTTGACGTACTTTGAAAGCTGCGATGGATTTCTTAGCTTTGGTGATAACAGGTTTTTGACCTGCGATCTGAGTCATATCAGCAACTGCGCTTTCCAGAGCTTTGCTGTTGCCTACAGCCTCGCCAACACCCATGTTGATTACAACTTTCTCAATTTTAGGGATTTCCATTACGTTTTTATATTGGAATTTGTCATGCATAGCCTTAGCTACTTCAGACAAATATTTTTCTTGCAATCTGGTCTTTGCCATTCAGTTATTTCCTCCTTTCCCGGAAAATTATTTATCGATTACTTCACCGCATTTTTTGCAGGTTCTTACGAAAGCACCGGCAACTTCGGTCTTTTTAATACGGGTAGCTTGTTTGCAAACCGGGCATACCAGCATTACTTTGGAAGAAGCGAGCGGAGCTTCTTTAGTAATGATGCCGCCTTGAGGATTTGCCTGAGACGGTTTGGTATGACGTTTTACTTTATTTACGCCTTCAACAACCACTTTGGCTTTCTTAGGCAGAGCTTCAACGATCTTACCTTGCTTGCCTTTATCCTTACCGGACAGTACAAGAACGGTATCGCCTTTTTTAACATGCAGCTTTACAGCATTTGCCATGTCAAGAACACCTCCTTACAGTGCGTTATCTAATTTCTTACAGCACTTCCGGTGCCAGAGAAATGATTTTCATGAAGTCTTTTTCGCGAAGTTCGCGGGCAACAGGCCCAAAAATACGAGTGCCGCGCGGGCTCTTGTCGTCTTTAATTACAACTGCTGCGTTCTCATCAAATTTAATATAAGAACCGTCTTTACGACGTGCGCCTTTTACTGAACGAACAACTACAGCTTTTACGACATCACCTTTTTTAACAACACCGCCTGGTGTTGCCTCTTTGACCGTAGCAACTACTACATCACCAATATTCGCATATCTTCTAGTAGATCCACCCATAACACGAATAACGAGTAACTCTCTTGCTCCTGTGTTATCGGCTACCTTAAGTCTACTTTCCTGTTGTACCATGCTTGTAGCCTCCTTTAATTATTTTGCTCTTTCCATGATTTCTACAAGTCTCCATCTCTTATCTTTCGATAATGGTCTTGTCTCCATAACTTTTACTTTATCACCGATCTTACATTCGTTATTCTCGTCATGAGCTTTTAATTTATATGTTTTCTTAACGATCTTGTTGTAAAGAGGATGTCTTACGTTATCCTGGATTGCAACAGTGATTGTTTTATCCATCTTGTCGCTTACAACAATACCAACACGTGTTTTTCTAAGATTTCTTTCTTCCACGACCGATTAATCTCCTTTCTGGAATCCTACTGCGCAACTTTTTCTTTCTCAGTAATGATTGTCTGAATTCTTGCAATATTCTTTCTTACTTCTTTGATTCTGCTTGTGTTGTCCAGCTGATTCGTTGCGTTCTGGAATCTCAAATTGAAAAGTTCTTTTTTAGCTTCTACTAACTGCGCATTTAAGTCTGTTACAGACTGGCCTTTTAATTCTCTAAATATTTACTAGTTTTCATTTGATACACCGCCTTCTAAATCTGCACGTGAAACTACTTTACATTTGCAAGGTAATTTGTGTGTAGCAAGACGTAACGCTTCTTTCGCAACGTCTTCCGGAACACCGGAGATTTCAAATAATACACGACCTGGTTTCACAAGGCTACCCAGTACTCTGGAGCACCCTTTCCTTTACCCATACGAACACCCATAGGTTTATGAGTAATTGGTTTCTCTGGGAAAATTTTGATCCAAACTTTACCACCACGTTTGATATATCTTGTCATCCAACACGGGCTGCCTCGATCTGATTTGCTTTGATCCAGCATGGTTCAGTTGAAATAATACCGTACTCACCATAAGTGATCGTATTACCTCTTGTTGCCTTTCCGCTCATAGAACCACGGAACTGTTTACGACGTTTTACTCTTTTTGGCATTAACATTACTGTACTCCTCCTTCCTTATTAGCTCTTGTCGGAAGTACCTCGCCTTTGTAGATCCAAACCTTAACACCAACTTTACCGTAGGTTGTATCTGCCTCAGCGAATCCATAATCAATATCAGCTCTTAATGTCTGAAGCGGAATAGTTCCCTCTGAATAGAACTCTGTACGAGCCATATCAGCACCGCCAAGACGTCCGGAACAGGATGTTTTGATTCCCTTTGCCCCTGATTTCATGGTTCTTCCCATGCAGGATTTCATTGCTCTACGGAAAGAAACACGGTTCTCTAACTGTAATGCAATGTTCTCAGCTACTAACTGAGCATCACGATCCGGTCTTTTAACTTCTTTGATATCAACAACTAATTTCTTATCTGTGAATTTCTGAACTTCGCCTTTAATCTTCTCGATCTCAGCTCCGCCTTTTCCGATTACTACACCCGGTTTAGCTGTGTAGATGATAACTTTCACACGGTCAGATGCTCTCTCGATCTCGATCTTAGAAACACCTGCTGCATATAATTTCTTTTTAGATATGTTCTGATATTGTAATCTTCTACTAAGAAATCTGCAAAATTGCTTCCGCATACCATTTAGAGTCCCAGTCTTTGATAACGCCGACTCTTAAGCCATGTGGATTAACTTTCTGTCCCATATTTGACCTCCTTATTTCTCGTCAAGCACGATTGTGATGTGGCTCATTCTCTTCTCGATTCTGTAAGCTCTACCCTGTGCTCTCGGTCTGATTCTCTTCATTGTCGGTCCTTTATTTGCGTAGCACTCTGCAACATAAAGGTTTTCTGCTTTCATTCCATTGTTGTTCTCAGCGTTTGCGATTGCTGACTCTAATAATTTCTTTACTAAGCTTGAAGCATATCTCGGATTGTATGTTACGATAGCTAATGCTGTCTGAACATCCTTTCCACGGATTGCGTCTAATACGAAACAAGCTTTCTGAACAGACACTCTTGCGTAAGATAACTTAGCGGAAGGTCTGGTATCTTTTACTTCATTTCTCTCTCTTTTAATCTGACTTCTATGTCCCTTAGCCATGGATGAAACCTCCTTTCAAATATCTTATCTAACGCCTGATTTCTTTTCGTCTTTTCCATGTCCTCTGTAAGTTCTTGTTGCAACGAACTCACCAAGTTTATGTCCAACCATATCTCTGTTACATATACAGGTACATGTTTTCTTCCGTCATGAACAGCGATGGTATGACCAACGAACTGAGGGAAGATTGTAGAACGACGGACCATGTCTTAATAACAGATTTGTCACCGGATGCATTCATAGCGTCTACTTTTTTCAGCAGGCTTGCATCAGCGAATGGTCCTTTTTTTAATGAACGAGTA
>ERZ860023.714-NODE-714-length-17607-cov-2.864859_pt1 | contig 17607 bp, 16 predicted proteins | sample MGYA00509983_ERZ860023 | MGnify/ENA primary metagenome ERZ860023 (study PRJEB30046, sample SAMN00715180) | human gut metagenome | study: EMG produced TPA metagenomics assembly of the A metagenome-wide association study of gut microbiota in type 2...
GCATTCATACGGTCGATGAGTACTTTCATCTGTCCGCTCATCTCGAAATAATAAATCGGGGTAGCCCATACGATGACATCTGCATGCAGTACTTTCTGCATGATAGCGTCTACATCGTCATTAATCACACACTTGCCCAATTTCTGGCAAGCTAAACATCCGCGACGAAACGTATATCTTTTCCGATGAGTGAGATTTTTTCTACTTCGTGGCCTGCCTGGAGGGCACCTTCTATGAATTTGTCGGCCAGCATGTCGCTGTTGGAACCAGCACGCAGACTGGTTGAAATCACAATTACTTTTTTCATGTTATCTTGTTTGGGTTGATTTTTTCTGATAAACTTTCTTCAAAGTTATGGATTTCTGTGCAGCTTTCCTCGTGTGTGGAGTGAAAATTATGCGTATAGAATATCTCTTGAAAATTATTAAAGGCAAATAGTGGAGGTGTTACGGTTTATTTGTAATATTGCCACACTAAAAGAAATACTTGAATAACAAATAATACCGGTATGAAAAATCAGCACATTCCGTATTCTTCAGCGATAAACGATATGATTTTCGACATCAAGAAAAAAGGTGTGGTAAGTTTTCCTAAAAAAGGGCTTGCAGAGAATGCCACTGATTTCTTCAATCAGATAATCAAGTGGCAGTTTCAGCATAAAGCAACCATTCAGGCTATACACAAGGCACTACTTGAGTATGTGAAACGCCGGATGCCGTGTTTGCTATCCGTCTTTATGCAGATGCGCCAGGAAAGCAATATTTCTTGCTGCGCAGGGGATTCCTGTCTGAATATCAGGATGGGTTGAAAACCTTTTTCTGTGACAATACATTTGCCATGCCTTTTACTGCTTTGAAACTTTATGATAAGTGTTATACTGCATCCGATTTAGTGGAGCATCTCAATCAGAAAAATGTAGTGTGCGGCTTTAAAATAGACAAAGAAGAACGAAAACTTGCTTATTATAAGTGCAATACTATAGCCATATTAACTTGAATGATTCGGGGTGGTATTTGGCGCATATTCTTCCTGTGGGTTATAATTTTGCCGGGAAACAACGGTTAACTAAGGTATTTCCTAATCCTAAAAGAGCGGAGTAGGAATTGGACCCGGCACACATCCGCGTGTCGACCGTTCATTTACGGAGAATGAATACGCTGTACTTGTAGCGCATTTTCTTCGCTTGGTACACCCTCTTAATTCTTTTGTGATACCTAAGCAAGACTATGTGGCTTATGATGGGAAAAACCTGGGTGAAGAGCAAGAGCTTATCAATATAGTGCAGGATTATGTGAAAGCGGGATTTCCTAAGGAATATGCCGAGCTGCAGACACTGATGCAGATTCCTGAGCAGGAAAAAGTGACGGACACGGTAGGCAAGATTCACTGGGCGGTATCGGAATATCAAATCAAGAAATGGAGGAAGACAATTTTTAAAGACAAGCCAAAGATAACTTTAAAGAGCGCAGTAAGAAAGTGAAAGATCAATATGATGAGGATAAAGCGTATGCATTGGATAACAGGCTGAGTTCTGTTGGCAAGGCCACTTTTATAAAGCTTTATCCTTTGGTCAAGCAAAATCTGGATATTACCGTAGAAGAGGTAGAGAAGGTGTATCCTGAGTATAAGAAAGGTAAAGCAGAGAATGCAAAAAGGACCTGTTTGTCGTCTACACGCAGTATCATCCGAAACGGTTATGAGGCAGAGGCGCTGGAAATTATCGTAAATTCATCACGCATGGACGATGCGGTGATTCTAGAAGCGAAGAAATATCTGGAAGAATTGTACCAGAAAGATTGATTTGCGGGGAACTCTTTAATGTGATTTCCTGAATGCCTGAAATATGAGGGACTTTTCGTATCTTCGCAAACAAAACAATCAATGAAGTATGGGAAAAAGAATGATTAATTTTTCGGCAGCCTTGTTGGGAGTTGCCACGATGGCTTCCAGCCTGTGCTCGTGCAGCAGCCAGCAGAAGGAATCGCCGATGAAAGCAAAGGTAGAGGAGTATGCATCTGTTGAACTTAAGTCTGATCTTGTGAACAACTTGAGCGACAAGGAAAAAGAGTTGGTGAGAATATTTTTCCAGGTGGGGAAAATTACCGACGACCTTTTTTGGAAGCAGACATTCGGTGATAAAAGCAAGCTCGATACCATTACCGACAGCTATGCGAAAGAGTTTGCCATGATTCACTATGGCGCATGGAACCGTCTGGACAATAACAAGCCTTTCCTGGCTGGTTATGGCGAAAAACCGGATGTATGCAACTATTACCCGCTGGATATTACCGAAGCCGAGTTTAATGCCTTTGAAGATGAAAACAAGGACTCATGGTACACGGTTATCCGCCGCAACGAAGACGGTTCTCCAAAGAGCGTATGGTATCATGAAGCCTATGCCCCGGAAATAGAACGTATCTGTGCTTTGCTGGAGAAAGCGGTGGCACTGGCAGAGGACCCGGGCCTGAAAACCTACCTTGAAAAGCGTATCGAAGCATTCAAGACTGATGATTATCTGGCCAGTGACCTGGCATGGATGGACATGAAGGACAGCAAGATTGACTTCGTGACAGGACCTATTGAAACTTACGATGATAAGTTCCGTGAAACCAAGGCTTCGTACGAGTCGTTTATCCTGCTGAAGGATGAAGCCCGCAGCAAGGAACTGGCCAAGTTCGTAGCCATGCTTCCGGCCCTTCAGAAAGAGTTGCCCTGTCCGCCGGAATATAAAACCTTTGTGCCGGGTACCTCGTCCGACCTGAATGTGTATGATGCAGTGTACTATGCCGGCGACTGTAACGCGGGAAGCAAGACCATTGCCATCAACCTGCCGAACGACGAGCGGGTACATGCGCTGAAAGGTACACGCCGTCTGCAATTGCGTAACTCCATGAAGGCTAAGTTCGACAAGATTCTGTTGCCTATCGGACAGCTTGTCGTTACGCCCGAACAGCAGAAATACCTCAACTTTGATGCGTTTTTCTGGAACGTGACTTTCCATGAAGTGGCACACGGACTGGGTGTGAAGCAGACTATCCGTACCAATGAAAGCGTAGATGCAGTGATGGGCACAGAGAAGACTTCCTGGGAAGAAGCCAAGGCTGACATTCTGGGCCTGTTCATGGTGACCAAGCTGATTGAGATGGGCGAAATCACGAACATTACAACTGAAGATGCGATGGCTACTTACATTGCAGGCATTCTGCGTTCAGTCCGTTTTGGAGCAGCTTCTTCACACGGAAAAGCCAATATGATGTGCTTCAACTACATGGAGAAAGCAGGGGCATTTTCACGCGATGACAAAGGTCAGTATGTGATTGATTTTGCAAAGGCCAAGGAAGCCATGAACGGTTGGGCCACGTTGATTCTTCAGACACAGGGCGACGGCAATGTGGAATTTGCGAAGAAATACAGAGAAAAGAACGGTGGAATCACTCCGGCACTTCAGGCCGACCTTGACCGGATTAACGGAGCAGGCATTCCTCGTGACATTACCTTTGTGCAGGGAGAAGAAGTGCTGTTAGGAAAAGCACAGTAACATCAGTTACTGAAACATAAAGAGCCTGCGGTTCAGATGCGTCTTTGAACCGCAGGCTTTTTTATGCCGTCATTCTCATGCCGCATGTGCAGGCATTGATTCCTTATTCTTTATCTGCCTGTCTTCTGAAAATCTGTGCCGCAATGCTGCCCGAGAAGTTGTGCCATACCGAGAACATGGCTCCAGGTACGGCCGCCATGGGAAACAAGGCAAAATGAGTGGCGGCAAGTGAAGTGGCCAGACCTGAATTTTGCATGCCCACCTCGATGGCGATGGCCGACCGTTTGGACGGCTCGCTTCCGACAAGAGAGGAGAGACCATAGCCCAGGGCCAGTCCGAGTACATTGTGCAGAATCACTGCTACGGCCACTATCAGGCTGCAAGCTAGGATGCTGGCTGCGTTGTGCGCTACGATAATGCCGATGATGAACGCAATGGACAAGGTGGAAATCATCGGTAGCAGCGGTACTATCCGTCGGGTGGTGCGCTGGAAGTAATGATTGGCGGCTACTCCCAGTACGATGGGTACTATTACCACCTGTACGATACTTAAAAACATGCCTGCCACGTCTACTTCCACCGATTCTCCGGCAAGCAGCCATACGAGTGCAGGTGTTACGATGGGAGCTAGCAGTGTAGAGACTCCGGTCATGGCCACGCTCAGGGCTACATCGCCTTTGGCCAGGTAGCAGATAACATTGCTGGCTGTACCTCCCGGACAACATCCCACGAGAATCACTCCTAAGGCGAGTTCTTCTGGCAGCGACAATAATTTGCAGAGCAGCCACGCCAGCGAGGGCATGATAAGAAACTGTGCCAGTTCGCCGACGAGGATGTCTTTCGGATGTTGCAAGACTGGTCGGAAGTCGGACGGACGAAGCGTCAGTCCCATGCCGAACATCACCACGCCCAGCATCGGTGTGATGGCCGATGTATCTATCCAGTTGAATGAGGAGGGAAGGAAGAGAGCCACGGCCGTCACTAGCACCACCACAAGGGTGATGTGGGCTGCAATCCATGCAGAAATTTGGATGAGTTTATTTTTCATTGTCATTTTTTCAAAATTGTCTGCAAAGCTACAAAATTTCGTGCGAATCTTGGCGGGAATGTGGACAAAGTACTCCTCCTGACTCGTGGAATATGATTCAGCTTCTGCTGTATATGCAAAGCCAGCTCTGTCTGCCTTTTCCTAGAATCTGTAACATGGGTATATAGTCCGAGGATTTGTATACTATCCGTCATTCAGCCCTTTTCTATTTTTGTATCGGTTAATTGATAAGTAACAGATATGATTGGAGGAGAAAATTATATGGAAGTTATCAGAAATTCAGAATTCGGGGGCGAACGCCCTTTGTTTGAGTCGCATAATCTGCGTTTGGAAAACGTAATAATCCGTGCCGGAGAATCGGCCATCAAGGAGTGCAGCAACATTGAGGCAGTAGATTGCCGTTTTGAGGGGAATTACCCTTTCTGGCATGTTCACGGTTTTAAGATTGAGCGTTGCTATTTCGATGTGGGAGGACGCTCGGCGTTATGGTATTCCGACCATCTGCAGATGAGGGATACCGTGATTGACGCTCCCAAAATGTTCCGCGAGATGAGTGAGGTTGACATTGAAAACGTCACGATGAACGATGCTGATGAGGTATTCTGGCGTTGCAACGGTATCCGTATTAAAAACCTTAAGTTGCATGGAGGAACTTATCCCTTCATGTTCAGCAATGACATTTATGTGGACGGACTGGAGAGTGACAGCAAGTATGTTTTCCAGTATGTGAAGAATGTGGAGATTCACAATGCCAAGATTACCACCAAGGATGCTTTCTGGGAAGTGGAGAATGTGACTATCTACGATTCAGAGCTTAACGGCGAATACCTTGGCTGGCACTCCAGAAACCTCCGTCTGGTGAACTGCCACATCACGGGCGAGCAGCCGCTTTGCTATGCACACGACCTTATACTGGAAAACTGTACGTTTGGGCCAGACTGCGACCGTGCCTTTGAGTACAGCACGCTGAATGCCGATATCCGTGGTGCCATAACCAACATTAAGAATCCTACATCGGGACGTATCGTAGCCGACGAGTACGGCTCCATAACCATTGACGAGAACATCAAGGCTCCTGCCGACTGCGAAATCCGGCTTAGAGATGAACGTACCTGCTTTACCGACTAAAATGTGAGGACCATGAAATACGACTTTGATACAATTATTTCCCGCCGGGGAACCAATTCCTACAAGTGGGACAGTCTGCCGGCGGATAAAGATATACTTCCCCTTTGGGTAGCCGACATGGATTTCCGTACGGCGCCGGCAATTACTGAAGCACTAACCAGACGTGTAGCGCACGGCATATTCGGGTATGTGCGTGTCCCCGATGAATACTATACGGCAGTAACCCGCTGGTTTGGAAGGCGCCATCACTGGACTTTCCGTAAAGAGTGGATGATATACACTTCCGGAGTAGTTCCGGCCGTATCTGCTGTCATCAAGGCTTTGACCCAACCTGGAGACGGTGTAGTTGTGCAGACTCCTGTGTACAACTGCTTTTTTTCATCCATCCGTAACAACGGGTGCCGCGTTGTCACCAATCCTCTGATATACGAAGATGGTACCTACCATATCAACTTTGACGACCTGGAACGTAAAGTGAAAGAACCGGGCGTAAAGTTGCTGCTTTTGTGCAACCCGCATAATCCTGCAGGACGTGTATGGACCCGTGAGGAACTGTGCCGGATAGGAGAGATTTGTCTGCAGAATAATGTGACCGTTCTATCGGACGAGATACATTGTGAGCTTGTTTTCTCCGGATATACCTATATACCGTATGCATCTGTCAGTGAGGAGCATTTGTGGAATTCCGTGACCTGCGTATCACCCAGTAAATCCTTTAATATTGCAGGATTGCAGATAGCCAGCATTATAGCCCGCGATGAGACCGTGCGCCAGCGGATAGACCGTGCCATCAACATTAACGAGGTGTGCGATGTCAATCCTTTCGGGGTTGAGGCTGCCATCGCCGCTTATAATGAAGGTGAGGACTGGCTTCTTGAGTTGTTGGACTATCTGAAGGGCAACTATGACTATCTGTGTGCATTCTTCCGTACCCACCTGCCTGAAATACCGGTGACAAAGCTGGAAGGAACCTATCTGGTGTGGACAGACTGCAGGGCACTGCATTTGCCGTCTGATACCTTGCAGACCCGTCTGCTGGAAACTACCGGACTCTGGCTCAACAGCGGTACCATGTACGGAGCCGAAGGAGAAGGATTCCTGCGCTGGAACATTGCCTGTCCGCGTTCGGTATTACAGGATGCCCTGTCGCGTTTCAAGGGCTTTGTCGATGCCTTAACAACAGAAGAATGACCCGATGAAACGTAACTTACCTGAAACGGACACAAATGGAGCCTTACCGGAGCAATCCAAGGAGCATCCGGCTGCAAAAAAGAAAACAGATGTGTTGCTTGACCTTATCCGTGACGGCCGTCCGATGACCTTGCGACAGCAGCTGCGCCTGACCGTAGAACTCAGCGTTCCGGCCATTATAGCACAGCTGTCTTCCATCATCATGCAGTATATCGATGCAGCCATGGTGGGACGTATCGGTGCAGAGGCATCTGCTTCCATCGGACTGGTATCGACCACTACATGGCTTTTCTGGGGACTCTGTACGGCTGCCGCTACCGGATTCTCTGTACAGGTGGCCCACAAAGTCGGAGCAGGCGACCTGAAGGGAGCACGTATGATTCTGCTGCAGTCACTTGCCGGCACACTGGTCTTCAGTCTGCTGCTGGCCATATTGGGCGCGAGCATCAGCTCCTCACTGCCGGCATGGCTGGGAGGCGATGTTTCCATCCGTCGGGATGCTTCCATTTATTTCTTCATATTTTCTATTTTCCTGCCTGTCCTGCAAATGATTTTTCTGGCAGGCGGTATGCTGCGCTGTAGTGGAAATATGCGTATCCCCAGTCTGCTGGGCGTCATCATGTGCGTACTGGATGTGGTATTTAACTTCTTTCTGATTTTTCCGACACGCGGATGTAGCATAGCAGGCATGCAATTCACTATTCCGGGAGCCGGACTTGGCGTGAGCGGTGCTGCCTTGGGTACGGCTGCTGCAGAGACCATCGTTGCCGGTGTGTTACTATGGTATCTGTTGACACGTTCAGAGAAACTGAGCTACCGCAGTAGGGAAGGCAGCTTTCGGCTGAAAGCCGATACGTTCAGGAAAGCACTCCGTATCGGTTTCCCGATGGGAATAGAACATGTGGTCATTTGCGGGGCACAGATTCTGACGACAGTCATCGTAGCGCCACTCGGAGTCTTTGCCATTGCAGCCAATTCTTTTGCCATTACGGCCGAAAGTCTTTGCTATATGCCTGGCTACGGAATTGCCGATGCGGCCACCACTCTTGTCGGCCAGAGTATCGGAGCCGGACGGAAGAAGCTGACCCGCAGCTTTGCCCATATTACCGTACTGATGGGAATGGCCATCATGGGCGTAATGGGTATTCTTATGTATCTGTTCGCCCCTCAGATTATTGGGATGATGACTCCGGTCGAAGAAATCCGTCTGCTGGGGGTAATGGCTTTACGCATCGAAGCTTTTGCTGAGCCCATGTTTGCTGCCTCTATTGTTGCATACGGTGTCTTTGTCGGAGCAGCCGATACACTGGTTCCATGTCTGATGAACTTATTCAGCATCTGGGCTGTACGTCTGACTCTGGCTGCCTGGCTCGCCCCGACACTGGGACTGCAAGGCGTATGGATTGCCATGTGCGTAGAACTGTGTTTTCGTGGACTTATCTTCCTTGTACGTCTGAAACGTGGACGATGGCTGAAATGCGATAAGACGTAATTGATGAGAATTACCGAACCGGCAACCCAGGTAAACGACAAGGCTGTGGCATCAGTTCTCAGAAGCCTTTATATCAAAAAAAAAACCGATCATCGGAATATGGTAAAGTCGTATCCGGTGGTCGGTTTCATTCTTGTCTTTTTGTTTGCCTGTTATTCTCGTTCAAAATGGGCAAATGTGAACTATATCTTTCCATTCTTTTGATTGCTTCTTTTCTTGTACCCATTCAGTAGCTTTATCCCATATTCGTGGTGTTACGAATACAAATGTGGCAGATGCTTTGTCATATTTTAATGGATCCTTTGTCCGTTTATTATAATCTTCATTCGCTTTTTGAAGGGGATTTGCGTTAACCCCACATTCCCAAAGTGAAATTCCAGGAGAAATATTAAAGATTGCATCAGCCGATTCTACTACGCCATCCCAACCTGTTAAATGAACTGCGTCTCCATTGGGAAATCTAATATTACTTGTGTTGGTTGAGGTTGCTCTTATCAATCGTAATATTAATTCTGGTAACAATCCTTGTGCAGACCTTGTATCTGCCCATTGTTTGATAGTTGTAGATGTAATCCATTTCATATTTAGTCGTCTTTTATTGTGTTTGGTTAAATCTTATTTTTTATTATATTCCACCCTTTCTGCCGCAGCCATGGGATAATCACTCTCATAAAGGTGATACACTTTCGGCTCATTTACAGGCATTTCATTGTCAGTCCATTGCTCACACTGGCGGATAACAGTTTCGAGTGCATTTGCTGCTTCTTCAGGTGGGTAATGATACTTCTTCAGCAGACGCTTGATCATTTTGCGCATGCCGGCACGGGCTGATTCCTTTTTCTGCCAGTCAATGGTACGGTTCTTTCGGAGAATTTCCGTCAGTTCCTTGGTCATGGTCACCAGTTCCTCATTGGTATATACATCATGTACGGCCTGAGGCTGGGTCAGAGCATCGTAGAAAGACTTTTCTTCACGTGTCAGTCCCAGGTCATTCCCGGCAGCTTCGGAGGATGAAATTTCTTTTGCCAATTTCAAAAGTTCTTGTATTACCTCTTCATTCGTAAGCAGCCCTTTCAGGTAGTTCGATAAGGAACGATTCAGCAGGTCAGAGAACTTTTCAGCCTGCACGATGTTGGTTTTCTGATACAAGGTCACTCGTTCTGCCAATAACCTTTTCAGCAGTTCAACGGCTATGTTCTTTTCCTTCATTTTGGATATATCGTCAAGAAATGCCGCATCAAACAGAGAGAATTCAGCCTTTACATCAGAGAAAAGATTAATCACTCCTTCACTCTTGATGCTATGTTTGAGTAACTCTCCAATTCTTGCGTTAATTTCGCGCTTGGATACCTTTCCTTTTCCCGTCATTCGTGAGAGTAGGGTACGTACTGCCTCAAAGAATGCCGCTTCATATCGCTGTGATTCGTCTAACAAGCTTCGGCACAGTGTGAGGGAGTTATGCAGAAGCAGTGCTTCTTTCAGGAATATCTGGTGCTGTTCCTGCTTGGCTGGTGACATGATGAAGTTCACCCCGCCTTTTATGATTTGAGCACATTCCAGGTCGGATGCCGTTTGGAAATTGCTGTAATCGTAGCCGTGGAACAAATCGCGGCACACCTCTAATTTTTCCCTGAATTTAAGTAAGGCCGTTTCCTTAATATCCGGATTCCCAAAGTTCTTGCGGTCCCGACGAGTATAGTCGTGCATGGCTTCTTTCAAAGCTTTAGCTATGCCGATGTAGTCTACCACCAGTCCGCCCGCTTTCCCGTTGAACACCCGGTTTACACGGGCAATGGCCTGCATCAAATTATGTCCGCTCATGGGTTTAAACACGTACATTGTAGCCAATGATGGCACGTCAAAACCGGTTAGCCACATATCCACTACAATGGCAATTTTCATCGGGTCCTCATTGTCTTTGAAACGCTTGGCGAGTTCCTTCTTATACTGTTTGTTGCCGATAATATCATGCCACTCTTCAGGGTCCTTGTTGCTGCCGGTCATTACCACCTTCACCTTTTCCGTCCAGTTAGGACGCAGTTCAAGCAGTTTGTGGTAAATGCTCATTGCGATAGGGCGTGAATAGGCCACAATCATGGCTTTACCCGTCAGCTCATATTGTCTGTTTTCTTCGTAATGCTTCAGAATGTCCCTGCACAGCGAATCGATTGTTTCCGGAGCACCCAAAATCTCTTCCAGGTGCGACATTTCCTTTTTGCTCTTCTCAATCTGTTCATCCGTAGCACCTTCCTCGGCAAGTAAATCATATTCCGCGTCAATGGCTCTCAATGTGGCTTCGTCCAGGTTCAGATTGATTACGCGCGATTCATAATATACCGGACAAGTGGCACCATCAGACACCGCCTGAGTCATGTCGTACACATCGATATAGTTACCGAAAACCTCAACCGTATCCCTGTCTTTTGTAGATATAGGCGTACCTGTAAAACCAATGTACGATGCATTCGGCAGGCAGTCATGAATGATCCTTGCAGTACCTATGACACGCTTGGCAATGTCTTCCCCTTTCTCATTCTTAGTCATGCGGATTTTCTCTTCAAATCCGTATTGTCCGCGGTGTGCTTCGTCGGTCATCACCACAATGTTTTTCCTGAGCGACAAAGGCTCGGCCGATTCTTCAAATTTCTGCATGGTGGTGAATACAATTCCGTTTGCTGCACGCCCGGCCAGCAGAGCCTTCAGGTCTTCGCGGCTTTTGGCCTGTACGGGCACCTGGCGCAAGAAATCCTTACACTTGGCAAACTGAGTATAGAGCTGGTCGTCCAAATCGTTGCGGTCTGTAATTACCACGATGGTAGGCTGGGAGAGTTCACTTTGCAACAAGTGAGCGTAGAACACCATGGAAAGCGATTTTCCGCTGCCTTGCGTATGCCAGAACACGCCAATCTTACCGTCATTCTGTACAGCAATTTTCGTACGCTCAATAGCTTTCTTTACTGCAAAATACTGATGATACCCGGCAAGAATTTTTGCGGCTCCTGCTTCGTCTTTCGAGAAGCAGACAAAATTCTTGATAATATCTAAAAGGCGCTCTTTCTGGAAGATGCCTTCGAAAAAAGTATCATAATCGGCAAAGTCCGTACTTTCATAGTCACCATCCTTGGTCTTCCACTCCATGTAACGGTCTTCTTTGCTTGTCAGCGTTCCGGCCTTTGAGCATGCCATGTCACTCATCACACAGAACACATTATAGATGAAGAGCGACGGGATTTCTTTCATGTAATTGCGTAGCTGTAAATAGGCTTCCGATGCATCCGTTTCTTCGCGTGAAGGAGACTTCAGTTCCATAACCACAAGGGGAAGTCCGTTTATGAAGATGATGATGTCTGCCCGCTTTTCGGAGTACTCCACAAAAGTCCATTGGTTCACCACCTGGAAGTCGTTACACTCAGTGTGTGCGAAGTCTATCAGATAGACAATATCATTCCGTTGCTCTTTACCGTCAAAAAAGGAAACTTCTATGCCATGTTGCAGATAGTCCATAAACAGCTCGTTTTTCTGTGTCAGACTTCCAGTGTCAATATCTTTCAGCTTGGATACAGCTTCATTTATTGCTGTTTGTGGCTTTCCTCTGTTCACATTGCTTTCCATAAGCTGTTCTTCATAGAACGGCACATAGTAATCACGCTCTATGTCAGGACCATAAAGATGCGTATAGCCCATCTGTTCGAAGAGAGCTGTCACGGCTTTTTCGTAATTGTCTTCTGTGAATGACATGGCTTTATATATTGTCTTTTCTACCTATTATACTTTTCGCTAATAAATAAACCCTGGTACCAACACTTTGAGGCCACCTATCTGTAGGGGTTGTATCTAATTTTTCAGCCCTTTCTATGGCTATATCAACATGCGACAAAAGAGCCATGGCATCATAATCTGATTCGCGATAATGTCCGGTCAAATCTTTCAGTCGTTTCTTTAGCCATGTATTTTGGGTGTTGACTTTTCTATTCATTGTTAGAGCTGCCATTTCTTCCTCATTATATGTAGCAATATTCTCTATATGCAATAGTAGCCACAGTTCAAAACATGGGTTGCTGACACAAAAACGTAAATTGTCGTTTTGAGCACAGTATTGTGCTACAGCTGATAGCATTTTGTCTTTCCATTTATCCTTATCTACCACAATCCATAACTGGTCGTCATCTTCAATGTTGTACTCCGACATAAATTTACGAATCTGTTCGTAAACATTCTCCGGACTTGATTCGTTGGAGTCGCGATGCAGAACTTCCACATGAACATCAGAGGCACACAATGATACCTTCATAGACTCGAAGTAAATGTTCTCGGTATTCCTGCCTTCGGCTGCAATAACCACTAACCTTGCAGACTTTACGCCTTCACGCCTTTTAAAATCTTTTCGTTTTCTCATGGTTGTTTACCATTTTAGACTGCTGACAGGCGCAAAGAAAGGTATTGCACCATATCTGCCTTGTAAATAACCTTTACGAATATCTTCTCTGGGCTTGTATTCGGCAAGCGAAGTGAGGTGAGATGCTCCTTCATGTCCTTTTTCCACAAACCATACTTCGTCAGCACGAATCAAATCCAAATCCAGTAAGTTTGATTCATGTGTTGAGAATATTAATTGTGTGTCACGCTCATTGGAAAGATGTTTGAAATAATATTCCAATAGTTTCTTTGACAACATAGGATGCATACTTCTGTCTATCTCATCAACCAGATAAACCGATTCGTTCAAACGCAGGTCAATCAGCATGGGAATGAAATCCAACAAACGGATAGAGCCATCCGATTCTTCACTCATTTCGAACGGAATTTCATCATTGTTCTCTGTTCTATGTATCGCATTCTGCTTGTATATAACGGTTATTCCATCCGAGTCTGTTTCAAAGAAATAAATGGTAGAATCCGTTGGCGATGCTATTACAAAGTTCTTATTAGGTTCTGCTTCCGATAAAAGTTCACTTATCAGTTCCTTTGGCAAATCCACATCCTCTTTACTGACCTTTATACGACGAATATCTACAATCCCTGTATTGAAATACTCCAGTAAAGATTTTGTAGCCACAGCAAAGTCCTTGTCTTTTTCCGCACGGATAGATATACCTTCATAACGTGAATCCGGGAAAATAATTTTCAGACTTTCTTTCATCCAGCCATATACGTCGTTTATCAGAGGCAATCCTTTTCCGTTGCGCTTTATATATTCAGACAGAAAACTATCTGTTATCGGTGTACTTTGGCTGATAAATTTCAGCAGCTGTAAAGTCTCTGTATCACCGTTAACCGTTCCGAATGTAAATTCATTCCCTTCTGCTGTAACTTTTCGTGTGAAAATCTCTCTGTCCGCACGGCTTGTAATTTCATAAAGCCATTCTTCCACTATTCCCCTTATGGTAAATTCTGCTCCATACGCAAAAAACTTTTTCCCGACCTTAAATTCAAGTTCTACCTTTGATGGCCTGTTGTTGGTTGCTGTCAGTTTAAATGGCTCTACATACTTTTTAGGAATACCAGACAAAGCAATTTTCTGTATCATGGAAACAGATTTAATGATGTTGCTTTTACCTGAAGCGTTGGCTCCATAAATGATACCTGCCTTCAATACAGAAATGTCATCACGTTTTTCTGCCCTGCTTACTTGTTCTGAATGTAGTGTACTCTTGCCGGCTACAAAACTGATTTCAGTTTCTTCCATGAAAGAATACAGATTTTCTATAGTTACTCTTAGTATCATGGATCTGACGAATTATATCAATTTTTATATGCAAATATAGAAATTTAATTCGTTTAAAATAGCGTCCTTGTCAAATTATTTCAAAAAACTTGTAATATATGACGTGGTTATACTGCTCGATTGAATGTGAAAAGTCGAAGAATATTTTATATTTACTATAAATTGAAAAGATACTCTTCTCTATGTTTTATATAGTTTTCAAATCGTTTAGCTTCTTCATTATCAATAAACGGCATTGTTCGGTATTCAATATCCCTTATATTATTTAGAATATAATTGGACTTGTCTTTGTTTTTTCTTATTCCTGTGCCGAAAGGGGCAGGTAATAGTGATGACATTCTATATGCAATATTTTTACTGGTGCCAAATAAGACGTACTTGTTAATTTTATTATTCCTAAGCTGATATACACCACTGCCAAATGGAGCATTTAAGTATCCTCCTTTTCTGGGGTCAGGAAAAGATTTCCAATCACTCCATTTTTCATTATATAGTTTTTCAAAATCTTTCATTAATGAAACTTCAGTCGTTTATGTGATCATTTAAATTCGTATCTATTTCACTGAGCTTTAGTTCGCCTGACATGAGTTTGGGGAGGAGGGTATCTCTTATTTTTTTTAAATTTTCCGTTTCTTTAAACAAATCAAAAAGCTTAATATCAAAACTTCTTACTAATGTATCAAATTGCTGAATAACGTCTATTGAAGGAATAATAATTCTCAAATTCTCAATTGAGGTTCTATTAATTGAACCAAATACAGTGCCTTCTGAATTAAATTTATCTAATTCTTTTTTTAATGAGAACATTGTATATAAGACAAAAGACTGATGTCCTGTTTTACTATATATAGAAGCTAAACCTCTACCTATACAGCATTTTTCAACTGCAATATTGATATCGCCAACAGGAGCTCTAACGCTTAATAATACACTAAAAGGGTCTGCGTAACGAGTTGGCTCAGTAGTAAATAGCCTGACAGAAGGATATCTGTTTCCAAAATCCGCACGACCTTGATAAAAGACAATACCTTCACCATTTTCATTATAGCTTGTCCCTTTAGGAGATTGCCCCATTGTAACATTTGCTATATCAGATAATGTACCAACTTTCCACCCTTCCGGTATCATCCCAAGTTCTGAATCTACAAACTTTCCATCCTTAAATGGCTCAAAATCTACAAACCAAGACTTGAATAATGCTTGTGCCTGCTGCTCTAAATTTTCATTTATGCGGCGGTTTAGTTCGATTTTATCATCAATAGGTAAAAGAAAATTTAAAATCTTCTTTTGAATATTTATACTAGGGATAGTGATGTTAATTTCTTTGAAATCTTTCAATATAATTCTTGGAAGGGCAGAACCAGAAACGCAATTGTTTGCTATATAGTTATACACTTTTGGTGATTTTAATAAATAACTTAAAAAATCTGGATATATTATATCTCTATTAGGTCTAAAAATTGCAATAGATGACAATATACATTCTTCCTTTGTTTCTTTACAAACAAAAATTTGTTTTAGAAAACTTCCATCTTTAGCAACAAGCACATCACCTTTTTGAGGAACGCAGTCTCCTTTTTTTAATTTCAAAAAGTCATCTTTTGAGATATGTTTACATCTTGTATAATCAAATCTATTCTCTAACATGTCTTTGACCGAGAACATAGGGTATCCTAAAGGAACAGATTCCGGACTAGAATGAGAGCCATCGGTTATTTTCAAACATATTTCTTTTAATTTGTATTCTTTCCACTCTTCCATTCCAATTTATTTTATTAAATCATAAAAAATTATACTATCTATTCTTTTTTGTTCTTCTTTGACAAACGCACATAACTCATCTTCAAATATTTTTTTCTGTTCATTTAAATAAGAAGAAATAGTATAGCAGAAAATATTCATTAAGTTTATTGCCTTGTTCAAGTCATTGTTTTTCTCATTAATTATAAAATGAATATCTTTTTCATACTTAGGTGCAATTTCTTTTGACATATTAGCCATAGTTAGAATTATTCTTCTTAATTCATCCGGGAAAATTATGTAATTTGTTTTGTACAAATTGAGAATAGATAAATCTCTAACCCATTCACCATATTTCTGACGCATATTACTTAATATCATCAATACTTTTTTCGCAGATTCATTTCTATCATACTTGATTAATTGAACACTAAGCCTATTATTGTTGGATATATCATTTGCTGCCATTTCATCTATAAAATGTCTGTCGTCTTCTGTGAAAATCCCTTTTGTTAATTTCACTGAATAATCAGCAACAACAATGGGCTGTATAGAGTCATTGATTATCATAATGTTGTCAACCAGTTCGTCTAATCTTTTTTGCTCAATTTCACGTTGAACCAACAAGGTTTGAAACTTTTGGTTGTCTTTATTTTGCTTCACCGATATATAAATAGTTCGGTAGGCTATAATCATGGCTATAACAGTAGCTATTGAACCGATAGCAGTCCAATCAATCGTACATAAATCCAAGTTCATAGGCTAGCTATTAAATCTTAAACCCAATACTCCCCAACTGCTTTCTAATCTCTTCCTCCAATTGGTGCGACTTCTCAAACATTTCAGACAATTCTGAAGTGAGTCGCTCCATTTTTTCCAGGAACGGTTCGCCGTCGTCTTCCGCTTCGGCTATGCCCACATAACGTCCCGGGGTAAGTATGTAGTCCTGCTTGGCTACTTCATCAAGGGTAGCTGCTGCACAATATCCTTTTTCATCTTCCAATACTCCTGCCTGAAAATCATTGTACGTTTTAGCGATACGCTGAATGTCTTCTTCCGTCAGTTCACGCAGCTTGCGGGTCACCATTGTTCCCATCTGGCGGGCATCGATGAACAGAATTTTTCCCGTTTGCTTCTTGGCGCGGTTGAGGAACCAGAGGGATACGGGGATACCGGTGGTATAGAATAATTGAGAAGGCATTGCCACAATACATTCTACCAAATCTGCCTTGATGATATTCTCACGGATTGTGCCTTCACCGCCTGATTGCGAAGAAAGGGCACCATTGGCCAGCACCATGCCGATGCGTCCGTGGGGGGAGAGGTGATGAATCATGTGCTGAATCCATGCAAAGTTGGCATTGCCTGAAGGGGGAATACCGTATTTCCAGCGTACATCATCCTGCAACTTATCGGCTCCCCAGTCGCTCAAATTGAAAGGCGGATTGGCCAAGATGTAATCGGCTTTAAGGGTAGGGTGCTGGTCATCGAAGAAGGTATCGGCTGCAAACTTGCCTAAATCGGCTTCTATACCGCGAATGGCTAAGTTCATTTGTGCCATTTTCCATGTGGTAGGGTTGCTGTCTTGTCCGAATACAGAGATGTTGTTTATGTTTCCTTGGTGTTCATTGATAAACTTGGCAGACTGTACGAACATACCGCCAGAACCGCAGCAGGGGTCGTATACGCGGCCGCTATAGGGCTGCAACACTTCTACCAGCGTGCGGACAATACAGGCAGGGGTG
>ERZ860023.715-NODE-715-length-17603-cov-3.202872_pt1 | contig 17603 bp, 15 predicted proteins | sample MGYA00509983_ERZ860023 | MGnify/ENA primary metagenome ERZ860023 (study PRJEB30046, sample SAMN00715180) | human gut metagenome | study: EMG produced TPA metagenomics assembly of the A metagenome-wide association study of gut microbiota in type 2...
TGTCAAGCGCATCACCCGGCAGGGCGCACAGCTGTGGCAGGTGGAGATGGGCGCTTACAGCACCCTGCCGGCCGACCTGCCTGCCATCCACATGGGCGAAGGCCCGCTGGTGGACTGCCCCCTCACCGTGGAGGGCAGGACCTGGCGTGTCGCCTGCATCAGCGTGGGCAACCCCCACTGCGTGACCATTGTGCCGGAGGTGGACAGCCTGAAGCTGGAGCAGATCGGCCCGGGCTTTGAGCACCACGAAAACTTCCCGGAGCGCATCAACACCGAGTTCGTGCAGGTGGTGGACTCCACCCACCTGAAAATGCGGGTGTGGGAGCGGGGCAGCGGCGAGACCTGGGCCTGCGGCACCGGCACCTGTGCCACCGTGGCGGCGCTGACCGAGCTGGGCGTCTGCCCCGCCGGGGAGGACGTCCACGTCCAGCTGCGCGGCGGTGAGCTCATCATCCGGGTGCTGCCGGGCAAAAAACTGCTGATGACCGGCAGCGCAGTCACCGTATGCGAAGGCATCGCTGAAGTTTAAGCATCCTTGCCCTCTCCGTTATGTTTTTGGCACTCCCTCTGAGGGAGCCGGACGCGGAGCGGCCTGAGAGGGCAAGCCACTTATAAAGAAAGAATTGAGGGAAAGTATCATGAAAATGAACAAACATTACAATGAGCTGAAGGCCAGCTACCTCTTCGTGGACATTGCCCACAAGGTCGCCGCCTATCAGGAGGCACACCCCGAGAAGGAGATCATCCGTCTGGGCATCGGCGATGTGACCCAGCCGCTGGCCAAGTGCGTCGTGGACGCCATGCATGACGCCGTCACCGAGATGGGTACCAAGGAAGGCTTCCACGGCTACGGCCCCGAGCAGGGCTACCCCTTCCTCAAGCAGGCCATTCAGGGCTACTACGCAGGCCGCGGCACCAAGCTGGACGAGGACGAGATCTTCATCTCCGACGGTGCAAAGAGCGACCTTGCCAATGTGCTGGGCCTGTTCGACGTGGACAATACCGTCCTCGTTCCGGACCCCGTCTACCCCACCTATGTGGACGACAACGTCACCGATGGCCGCAAGATCATCTATGGCCGCACCAGTCAGGAGAACGGCTTCCTCGGGATGCCCGACGACAGCGTGAAGGCTGACATCATCTACATCTGCAGCCCCAACAACCCCACCGGCGCTGCCTACACCCGCGACCAGCTCAAGGCATGGGTGGAGTACGCCAGAAAGAACAACGCTATCATCCTCTACGACGCCGCTTACGAGTGCTTCATCTCCGACGGCGAGCTGGCCCGCAGCATCTTCGAGATCGAGGGTGCCCGCGAGTGCGCCATCGAGATCTGCTCCTTCTCCAAGATCGCAGGCTTCACCGGCACCCGCTGCGGCTACACCGTCGTGCCGAAAGATCTGGAACGTGACGGCATGAACATAACAAGCTCTGGCTGCGCCGCCAGACCACCAAGTTCAACGGTGTGCCTTATGTCGTGCAGCGCGGCGCTGCCGCCGTCTTTACCGAGAGCGGCATGGCTGAGATCCAGCACAACCTCGACTACTACCGCAAGAACGCCAAGGTCATCGCCGACGCTCTGGACGAGTGCGGCGTGTGGTACTGCGGCGGCAAGAACAGCCCCTACATCTGGCTGCGCTGCCCCGGCAGCATGAAGAGCTGGGAGTTCTTCGACTGGCTGCTGGAAAACTGCGGCGTTGTGGGCACCCCCGGCGTGGGCTTCGGCGAGTGCGGCGAGGGCTACTTCCGCCTGACCGCTTTCGGTGACGCCGAGAAGACCAAGGTGGCTGCCGAGCGCATCAAGACCGCCATCAAGGCTCTGTAAATTTTATCGCACAAAAAGAGGGAGGCACCCGCCGGGGTGCCTCCCTTTTTGCTTGCAGTTCAGCGGTTGAAGGTCGTGCTGAGGGTCGTGCTCCACTCCCCGCCCGGGGCGAGACAGGCCGCAGCGGCCCGCTGGCTCCACGCCTGCGGGTCGGTCTCAGCGGCGGGCAGGCTGTGCCACGGCTCAATGCACACAAAGCGCACCGGCTTTGCGGGAGCTGACCAGATGAGCGAATAGGGGTAGCCTTCCACATTGCAGGTGATCTTGCGGCCGGTGCCCTTCTCACAGATGCCAATGGTCTTGGTGCGCAGGCCCGCCATGCAGAAGCTGTCGTTGTCGAAGAGGTCGTTGGTCAGCTGGATGGCCTGCTGGTTCTTCCACTGGTAGTAGCATTTGCCCGTCAGCAGACCGCCCCCGCTGGCGTCGAGGATGACCGGGCTCTCGGGCTGGTCAAAGCGGAACTCGTAGTCCTCGACGGTGTGGCTGTCATCGAACGGCACCTGAAAGGCCGGGTGGTAGCCGATGCCGAACCGCAGCTCTTCGGCACCGGGGTTCGAGACGGTGAGGGTGTGGTGAAGGGTCTTTCCGTCCAGCCGGAAGGTGCTGGTGAGCACGAAGTCGAAGGGGAACTTCTCCGCCTTCATGGCCTCATCCGGGCGCAGTTCCAGCCGGATGGTATCGCCCTCGGCCTCCAACAGAGTGTGCTCCACGTCCCGGGCAAAACCGTGCTGGCCGCCCTTGTAGGTCTTGCCGCCATGGGTGAAGCTGCCGTCCTTGAGCTTGCCCGTCCACGGGAAGAGGATGGGCGCGTGGCGCTTCCAGACCGCCGGGTCGGCCTGCCAGAGCAGCTCCTCCCCCGCCGCGTTCTTCAGGCTGACGGCCTCGGCACCGTGAGTGTCCACCGTAAGGCTCAGAAATTCGTTTTGAATGGTCGCCTGCATTTGTCTGCACTCCTTTTCGTGTGTGTTTTGCTGATCCCAGTATACTCCCCCGTGTGCCAAAAATAAAGCCCCCTTCCCATGCTTGCACAAATCGTCACTGGGCAAAAGCCTTCACCCCTTGGGGACAGATTTCCCCCGACCGGGGGAAGCCTTTATTCGGAAGCACGATTTCCATGCTCTGCTTGCTTCAACAGGGCTGTGCCAGCGGCAGGGTGACGACAAAGGTAGTGCCGTTTTCGCTGCTGCTCTCCACAGTCACACTGCCGCCGTGCAGTACGGCGATCTCCCGCACAAGGGCAAGGCCAAGCCCCACGCCGCCCATCTCCCGGCTGCGGGACTTATCCACCCGGAAAAAGGGCTGGAAGATGCTCTCCCGGCAGTCTGCGGGGATGCCTGGGCCGGTATCCGCAACGCGCAGCACGGCAGTTTGCTTTTCCCGCCGCAGAGTGACGTGCACCGCACCGTCGAGGCGGTTATACTTGATACCGTTTTCCACCAGATTGAACACCAGTCGGTAGATCAGCGCATCACTGCCCACCATGCCCAGTTCCGCGCAGTCCTGCTGCAAGGAGATATTGTTTTTCTGGGCAAGGGGGGTCAGGTCGGTCAAAATTTCCTCCACCAGCGATGCAAGGGCGATCTGGTCAGTACGGGAGATCGATTGCAGATTGCTCATCTCTAATAAAGTGCGCACAAGGGCGGTCAGGCGATCCAGTTGCTCCCGCAGAGAGCTGACCAGCCCGGCAGTCTCGGCATCCATGGCTGGGTGCTCCTCTGCAAACAGTTCCAGCTTCGTCTGCAAAATAGCCAGCGGTGTGCGCAGCTCGTGGGCTGCGTTGCCCGCAAACTGCCGTTGTAATTCAAAGGACTGTGCCAGGCCATCCAGCATCCGGTTTACCGACCGGCTCAACTGCCCGAATTCCTGCACGGTATCTTCGTCCAGACGGGTGGTGGCAATGCTGTCCTGATCGACCCGCTGCGCCTGCTGCGCAAGCTGCTGCAACGGTTTCAGAGCTCTGCCGCTGACAAAATAAGCGATGGCCGCGCTGAGGATGGTGACCACAGCAGTGATGCACCAGCCCTTGCGGCCAAAAACCACCTTTGCATCGTAGACTTCCTGTGAAAAATGCGCCAGCAGGCTGGACATTTCCTCCTGCGGGATCTCGATGGTCAAGGAATCCTCACTGCCGGGCTGATACTGCATCATAAAGCCGTTGAGGGCATCCATGCCGGTTGCACCGGTGCGGTATAAAAGCAGGTTCATGCACACGCAGGCACAGGCGATGAGCAGCGCCGTCAGCAGGGTGATGCGCCATTGCAGGGACAACCGTTTCATTGTACCTCTCCTCCGATCTCGTAGCCTTCCCCGATGCGGTTGCGGATGGGGTCGTAGCCCAGCACCGCCCGCAGCTTTTTGCGCAGGGCAGAGATATGTACCCGGATGGAGTTGCTGAAGCTGTCCACGCTTCCGTCCCAGACGTGCTCAATCAGCTCTTCCTGACTGACCGGGCGTCCCTGATGCAGCAGCAGATATTCCAGTACGCCGCTCTCCTTCCGCGTCAGGGCAAGGGTCTGACCATCCACCGTGGCAACGCGGCTGCGGGTGTTGAAGCTGAGCCGCCCGCAGCACAGGCAGACGTCCTGCTGGATGAACTTGCGCCGGGTCAGGCTGCGCACCCGGGCTTCCAATTCTGCAAGGTGGAATGGCTTGGAAAGATAATCGTTCGCCCCGGCATCCAGCCCCTCCACCTTATCTGAAATTTCACTGCGCGCTGATAAGATCAGCACACAGGTCTCAAGGTCGTGCTGCCGTAAGCTGCGCAACACCTGCATCCCGTCCACCTTGGGCAGATTGAGGTCCAGCAGTACAAGGTCGTACCGCTCTGCCGTCAGCGCTTCCAATGCAGCTTCGCCGTCTGCACAGGCGTCCACCTCGTACCCGGACAGCCGCAGCTTCCGGGCAATGTCCTCCCGCAGGGAGTGCTCGTCCTCTACCACCAAAAGGCGCATTTTGTTTTCCACCCTTCCCGTAAAAAATCCATTTCTTGCGTTTTTCTTCATTATAACAGATTATAGCAGACGGTGTTAAGATTCGTGTTAAGATTTTCCTAGGGTGTATCTGAAAAGTCGAAAATTTAGTCTATTTCTACAAGCACAGCTGGATTTTGCGTTAAACAGCCTTGAAATCCACAAAGGATTCCTGCGGCTATTTGCCTTAAATCCCGCTTGTGCTTGCGAAATATTCGTCATTTTCTTTGTTTTCAGATACACCTTAGCAGAAATTTTATCCCGCATGGTGTATACTGGTGCCATCAAACAACAGGAGGCTATGATGTTCATGACAAAAAAACAGGCGCAGCTGCTTTTGCTTGCTGCCGGGGTACTGATGCTGCTGTTCGGCGTATGGCGGGGCGAGGCAGACACCGTATTTTCAAAAGCCATCCGGCTGTGTATGGAGTGTGTGGGCATTGGATAAGAAAAAATTAAATCCCCTTGCCCGGTTCCGGGGCTTTATACAGGCCGGAGCGACCCTTTTAACCAACATCCACCTGCCCAACTTTGCTAAAGGAACGCTGTATCAGGGCAATGGAAAATACGTCTGCGTCCCGGGGCTGAACTGCTATTCCTGCCCGGGCGCTGCCGGTGCCTGCCCGGTGGGGGCGTTTCAGGCGGTAGTGGGCTCTTCCAAATTCCGCTTTTCCTACTACATCACCGGCATTCTCATCCTTTTCGGGGTGCTGCTGGACGGTTCATCTGCGGTTTCCTCTGCCCGTTCGGGTGGTTTCAGGAGCTTTTGCACAAGATTCCCTCTCCCAAGCTTTCCACCAAAAAGCTAAAGCCGCTGCGCTATTTAAAGTATGCGGTGCTGCTGGTCATGGTGGTGCTGCTGCCATTGCTGGCGGTCAACGAGCTGGGCATGGGCGACCCCTTCTTCTGCAAATATCTCTGCCCACAGGGCGTGCTGGAAGGCGCCCTTCCCCTCTCCCTGACCAATGCTGGCATCCGCGCCGCGCTGGGCAAGCTGTTCACATGGAAAGCCTGCATTCTGCTGGCAGTCATTATGGGCAGCGTGGTGTTCTACCGCCCCTTCTGCAAGTGGCTGTGCCCGCTGGGCGCGTTTTATGCGCTGCTGAACAAGGTCTCGCTGTTCCAGATGCGTGTAGACACCCACAAATGCGTCTCCTGCGGCGCCTGCGCAAGGGCCTGTAAGATGGACGTAGACATTACCAAGACCCCCAACCACGCCGAATGTATCCGCTGTGGGATGTGTATGAAAGCCTGCCCCACGGACGCCATCCAGTACAAGTTCGGGCTGGGAGACCAATCAAACACCGAAACAACAAAGGAGTAAAACCATGAAATTCAACCGTGTAACCGCACTTTTGCTCAGCCTTACGCTGGCTTTCAGCCTTGCCGCCTGCGGGCAGGGCGCGTCCTCTGTATCTTCTGCATCCTCTTCTTCTGCCGCTTCCTCTGCGGCAGCGGAAACCAAGACCGAGGAGCAGCTGCTGGCCGAGGAAAACGAGATCCTTTCCGCAAACGATGCCCTGTGGGAGAAGGTGTTCGCTTCCATGGACAAAAACATGACTGAGACCACCCTCAGCACGAACTACGGCGATTTTCTGCGCAGCTCCGTGGAAAAGACAAAGGACCAATTCTCGGATGAGGAGTACAAGACCCTGACCGCCGATGCAGAAAAAATCCGTGCCATCGAGGAGCAGATTGCCACCCTTGCCCTCGCGGACGCGGCCGCTTCCGGCGCTGCCGCACAGGGCACTGCCTTCCCCCAGTTTGAGGGCAGCGATTTAGAGGGCAACCCGGTGGACAACAGTCTGTTTGCGGGCAACGCCTTTACGGTGGTGAACTTCTGGTTCAACGGCTGCAAGCCCTGCGTAGAGGAACTGGACGACCTGAACGCCCTGAACGAGAAGGTCAAGGCACAGGGCGGCGAGGTTGTCGGCATCAACACTGAGACGCTGGACGGCAACCAGCAGGGCATTGATGCCGCCAAAAAACTGCTGGCTGCAACGGGCGCAAGCTACCGCAACATCTACTTTGCCTCCGGCAGCGACGCCGGCAAGTTTGCGCTGAACATCATGGCCTTCCCCACCACCTACGTTTTTGACCGGGACGGCAACGTTGTGGGCCAGCCCCTGCTGGGCGGCATCGACAAGGAAGAAAACCTTGCCGCCCTGCAAAAAAATATTGACGCTGCCCTTGCCAAGGACAACGCCAAATAAGCTATTCTCCCCTGCCACGGAAATCAACTTTTAGAGTTCGTCCCAGAGCAGCCGGATGAGGGGCAATTTCCCGTAAGCTGCTGCTCGTTTGCGCCCTCATCAGTCACCTGCGGTGACAGCTTTCCCCCAACCGGGGAAGCCTTTAGAAAAAATTTGATTTCTGTAATTCCCTGCCGCCTACGGGCGGCTTTTTTTGTTTGCACCGGGCATTGTCATGCACGCCCGGGCGCCCGGTGGAATAGGCTGTACCGAGCCTTATCTTGATTTCAAGCAAAGGAGAGTTTTTATATGGCTACCGGAATTCTGCGCATCCAGGCCTTTGCGGCCCGTCAGTCCAGCCCTGTCGAGGGTGTGACCGTCACCGTCAGCGGCGACGGCTTCACCGCCATCCGCCTGACCGACGCCGAAGGCAACGCCGACGACGTCACCCTTACCACCCCCGCCTGTGCTCTCTCGCTGGACGAGAACAACACCACGCAGCCCCCCTACGCGGTCTGTGACCTCGTGGCCTCCAAACCCGGCTACCGCACCGTCCGCATCCAGGGCGTGCAGGTCTTTCCCGGGCAGGTGACGCTGGCCCAGCCCGAGATGATCCCCGACACCGAGGAGATGCGGGACACCCCCAACTCCCCCATCGTCATCCCACCCCACAGCCTCTTCACCGGCGACGGCGGCAGCGGCCCGAACCCGTTCCTCGCCTGTGTTCCGCGGGTGCTGGACCGGGTCATCATCCCGAAAAATATCACCGTCCACCTCGGCAAGCCCGCCGCCTCGGCCCGGAACGTCACCGTCTCGTTCCGCAGCTATATCGCCAACGTGGCGTCCAGTGAGGTGTATCCGACCTGGGCTGACGAAAACAGCCCAGCGGGGCGGTCAACCTGCCTGCCGACTCAGAAATTCCATTCGATCGTGATTTTTTGTTCTCCGGTAAGCGGATCTTTTGGGCTGACGATGACCCGATGGACCAACAGCACAACAAGTTCACGGGTCAGCTGTGAAACCTGTGCCAGTTCACGGACACGCTGCCTCTGCGTCTGGACTCCACCGGTTTCTTCCTGCTGTTGTTCCAGTTCCGTTTCCAATGTATCGATCCGGCTCTCTGCCTTTTTCACTTCTTCCAGAAAGGTCTGGTTCATTTCAGAAAACTGAACGGCATCGATCAACCCTGACACCTTATCCAGATACAACTCCTGCATGGCCTTGCGCCGCCGGGCTGCTTCGCTCTTCAACCGCTTCAGCTCGTCACGCCTGGCCTGCTCTCGCTGCCGGATGGGGTCATCCTGTTCTGGAAGGGTAACTTTTTCAGGGTCAAAATAGGCTGCCGCATGCGCCCGGATACGTTCCAGTACCGCATTCTCCAACGCGTCCATATCGGTACAGGTCCTGTTGCCGCACACTTCCGGTGCGCGCTGGTGCATCCGGCAGCGAACATAGCGTCTTTGGGTTCCATCCGCTCTCGGCTGACGGCCAGTCTGCTCCATGCAGCTGCCACAGCATCCACAAACCACTTTTTTTGCCAGCGGATGGATCGTTCCCTTCTCGCCGCTCCGGGTGCGCTCCTGCATCATCCTTTGGACCGTTTCAAACATTTCTCGCTCAATGATCGCTTCATGGGTATTTTCTACAACGATCCACTGCGATTTTGGAAGCCAAATCGTCTTTTCCGACTTGTAACTTATCTTTTTATGCTTTCCCTGCACCATATTTCCGATATAAAGCTGATCATGTAATATTTGATATACGGTGGGACTGCTCCAAAGAGCCGCATTTGTATTCTTTAATGCACTGCGGTAATGGATGCCATGCAGCTGCTTATAGGCTGTTGGGCTTGGAATTTTTTCGTCATTCAGGATGCGTGCGATCTTGTGTGCGCCGATCCCGTTAAGAGCCATGGAGAAGATCCGCCTTACCACGTCGGCCGCTTCCGGGTCGATGATGAGTTTTCCTTTTGCATTTGGGTCTTTGCAGTATCCATACCGTGCAAAAGAGCCGATGAACAGCCCCTCTTTCCGCTTGTGGTCAAGCACCGAGCGGACATTGGTGGACAGATCTTCCAGATACCACTCGTTGATCAGGCCGTTGATCTGGCGGGATTTTTTGTTCGCGGTATCGTTGGTATCCACATGGTCTACCACCGCGATGAAGCGGACGCCCCACTCCATGAACTTTCCGTGCAGATACTTTTCCACGAGCTCCATGTCACGGGTGAAACGGGATTGCGTTTTGGCCAGTACCACATCAAACTGATGTTCGCTTGCGGCTTGCAGCATCGAATTGAATGCCGGACGGTTCCGGTCGATGCCGGAATAGTCCTCATCCGAATAGATCTGGTAAATATCAAATCCGTTCTCCAGGGCGTACTGGAGCAGCATCGACTTTTGATTCTGAATGCTCTCCGATTCACCAATTTTATCTTCATCTTCTTTGCTCAGGCGGCAATAAATTGCTGCTCTCATGATCTGCCCCCTTCTTTTTGTACACGAGCATCCATGCGCAGCATAACGCATCCCTCCTTCCAATTCAGGGATGCCAGATCAGGCGCAGGATCTTGAAGGAACCGCATTGAGCAATCCATCGATGATATATCGCTCAAATTCCTTTTGAAACCGTTCTTTGCGCTGTTCGTTGTTGTCCGAACGAAATTTTTCGTGCAGAATAAAAGGAGTTTTTTTCATCGAATCCCCCTTTTCGGTCCACCTGGTCGTGATATGGGTCACTTCAGTCTATTTCCAGTCAGCGAAATTCAGAACTTTCCAGATTTTTCATGCAAAATATTGCAAGACGTTCAAAATCAACTTGAAACGCTTTTGCCGCAATGGTACAATTACATTGTCATTTTATGGAAACTCGGCGCAAAGCCCCGTGCGGACAGGCCGCAAGCGTCGGAGTTCCTGTGGGATGTGCCTGTGGGATGTGTAAGAATCGCTAAGGCAGCACTGCGCTCCTGCACTTGCGTAGTATTGCTTTCCGAAAATATGAGAAAGTATATTTATATGATGAAAAAGATCTCCCGCCGCTCGTTTTTGCAGGTCTGCGGCATTACTGCGGCAGCGGCAGCGATGACGGCATCGGCATGAGTGAGGAGTTTCAAAAGACCCTTTTTGACCCCTTTACCCGGGAGGAAAAATCCGGCACCAACAAGGTGCAGGGTACCGGCCTTGGCATGGCCATCACCAAGAGCATCGTAGACCTGATGGGCGGTTCCATCAGCGTGGAGAGCGCCCCCGGCAGGGGTACCCGCTTTGAGGTCGTGCTGGAATTTCCCATTGATGCCGAAGCAGATACGGTGCAAGAGGCACAGGTGCTCCCGGAGGAAGCAGAAGAAACTTCTTCCCTGTCCGGCATGAAGTTCCTCTGCGCCGAGGATAACGCCATCAACGCCGAAATTCTGGAAATGCTGCTGGAATCCAAGGGCGCAAGCTGCACCATCTGCTCCAACGGTCAGGAGCTCGTGGATGCCTTTGCCAGCGTCAAGCCCGGCGAGTACGACATGATTTTGATGGACGTGCAGATGCCGGTGATGGACGGCCTGGAGGCCACCCGCCGCATCCGCAATGGCGAAAATCCGCTGGGCAGGATCATCCCCATCCTTGCCATGACTGCCAACGCCTTCCTTGAGGATATGCAAAAGAGCAAGGAAGCCGGCATGGACGAACATCTCTCCAAACCCGTGGACATTGCAGCACTGGAACAGACGGTAAAACGCTTCCGCGTTACCTCCTCCATTAAAAAATAGCGGAAAAGCGCGTTTCCGCAGATGAAACACACAAATGATGTAAATGATGTAGAAGAGGGTCAGAACGTGAATACACTTTCCGAGATCGAGGAATATTACAAAGCGCGTGAGCAGCAGCTGTTGAAAAAACTTCATCAACAGGGAGCCGCTCTTGCCGCAGCGGAGCAGGCGCTGAAACAACTGACCGAAAATCAGAAAGTATCGGAGGACGAAACAGCCCGACAGCGCGCTGCACGGGAGCAGGCATTCGAAGAAAAGCTCTATCGGGATCCGCTGACAGGAATTTACAACCGCCGCTATTACGAAGAAGTTGCCCGCAAAACCATCGGCCCGGCGGGTGTCGCACTGATGGATGTGGATGATTTCAAGATCTGCAACGATACCTATGGGCATTACGCCGGAGATATGGCACTGAAAACGGTGGCAACCACCATCCAGTCCTGCATCCGGAAGTCGGACCTGCTCATCCGCTATGGCGGAGATGAGTTTTTATTGGTTCTGCCCGGCATTCCGGGAGACTTTTTGCAGACCAAACTGGAACAGATCTGCACCGCCGCGCAGATGGCATCTGTACCCGGCTATTCGCATTTCCGTATCTCGCTGAGCATTGGCGGAACGATACAGTCCCTCGCCGACCCTATGGAAAACATCGTTCGCCGGGCGGATCGGCTGATGTATCAGGCAAAGTGCCGCAAGAATGCCGTCATGGTGGAGGTTCCGGGGCATAACCTGGCGGCTTTGGAAAAACTTTTGCAGAACAAACCACAGATCTTACTTGTGGATGACTCCGCAATGAACCGCATGATGCTGACAGAGATCCTGGGAGACAGCTACCACATTCTGGAAGCCGAAAACGGACGGGACTGCATGGAAAAATTGCAGGCAGAAACCGGAAACATTGCACTGGTGCTGCTGGACATCAATATGCCCGTTATGGACGGCTTTGAAGTGCTGAAAGCCATGAATGCCAACCACACCATCGAGGATATCCCGGTCATTATGATCTCCAGCGAGGACTCCGATGCGACGATCCGGCGTTCCTATGAGCTGGGCGCAAGTGATTATGTCAACCGCCCCTTCGATGCTCGTATCGTGTACCGCCGTGTGACCAACACCATCAAGCTGTACGCCAAGCAGCGACGGCTGGTGCAGATGGTCTCAGAGCAGATCCGCGCCCGTGAAAATAATACGGATACGCTGGTGGGTGTACTGAGTCATATCGTAGAATTCCGCAACGGCGAAAGCGGCGCCCATGTGCGGCACATCCGTATCATCACCGAACTGCTGCTCCGCCGTCTGTTGGAGATCAGCAGCAGATACTCTATCACTGCGGAACAGCAGGATATGATCCCGCTGGCTTCTGCCCTGCACGACATCGGAAAAATCGGCATTGACGAAAAGGTCCTCAACAAGCCCGGCAGGCTGACCCCGGAGGAATTCGAGGTCATGAAGACCCACAGTATGCTGGGAGCCCAGATGCTGCATGATCTGGATAATTTTGCAGAGCAGCCGCTGCTGCAAACGGCCTACGAGATCGCCCGCTGGCACCACGAACGCTGGGATGGGCGCGGCTACCCGGATGGACTGAAGGGCGATGAGATCCCCATCAGCGCACAACTGGTCTCGCTGGCTGATGTGTACGATGCACTGACCAGCGAACGCTGCTACAAAAAAGCCTTCTCCCACGAAAAAGCCGTGCAGATGATCCTGAACGGCGAGTGCGGAGCCTTCAACCCGCTGCTGCTGCAGTGCCTGACGGATATTCAGGCTGACCTGAAAGAAGAATTACAGCAGCACAACTGAGCAATGGATGCAATAAAACAGGAGAACAAAAAGTCCGAATGAAACACAGAATCTCACGCCGTGCATTTCTGCGCGGCTGCACGCTGCTGGCGGCATCTGCTGCCGTCGGCAGTCTGACTTCCTGCGGCGGAACCAACGCGAAGGACAGCGGTCTTCCGCAGCTCATTGTGGGAAGCGATACCTATCCGCCCTATATTTATCTGAACAATGACGGCGTTCCCGCCGGGATCGACGTGGAGATCGCCACCGAAGCGTTCCGCCGCATGGGATATGCTGCCCGGTTTGAACCGATCGATTGGGAGCAAAAAACAGATCTGGTGGAAAGCGGTACCATCGACTGCATCTGGGGCTGCTTTTCCATGGATGGGCGCGAGGAGGTATACCGCTGGGCGGGACCCTACATGGTGAGCCGTCAGGTGGCTGCGGTGGATGCCGACAGCAGCATCCGGACACTCGGCGACCTTGCCGGAAAGACCATCGCCGTGCAGAGCACCGGCAAGCCGGAGGAGATCTTTCTCAGCGGCTCCGACCCGCGCATCCCGCAGACTGTCGAGGTGTTCAGCACCGAAGACCGCAGCGTGCAGTATGCGATGCTGGCCTGCGGCTATGTGGATGCCATCGCTGCCCATGAGACGGCCATCCTGCAATACATGAAGGACAATTCCGTGGAGTTCCGCATCCTCGAAGAACCGCTGCTGGTCACCGGGCTGGGCATCGCCTTTTCCAAAAACGACAGCCGCAGGCTGGACATCCAACTGAACGCTGTTCTTGCGCAGATGCGCACAGACGGCACACTGGAGCAGATCCTTGGCAAGTATCTTGAACATCCTTCGCAGTATCTGGAGGTGGACACCATTGGCACGTAAAAACAAGCCCATCTCAGATACATGGAGATGGGGGCTCTATCTGGTCATCGGCGTGCTTTTTATGGCCGGCGTCGTTTTTTTCTCAAGTTGGCAGGCACTGCGTGCAACGGAGGCTCGTTTCTGCCAGATCCTTGATTTTGTCAAATCCCAGTCCACCAGCTTTGAAAAGCACAACGATACGGTCGTGGCCAAAGCGCTCCGCCGCACGGCGGTATCGGTGCATCAGCTGGCACAGGACCCTGCGCTCGACCTTTCCGACCCGCAGTGCCTGAACAGGCAGGCAGAGCTGCTCTGGCTCACAGGTATTTCGGTTCTGGCCCCGGACGGTACGCTCCTGTGCGAATCCACAACGAACGGCATCGGCTATGCCCAGTTTGGAGAACCGCTCAAGAATGATGCCGTTCTGGACGTTTTCGCTTACCCGCAAAAGACCTACCTGAAGCGGGTCCTGCTGGAGGATGGGTCTGCCGTGGATGTTGCAGCACACCGGGCAGAAAGCAAAGAGGTGATCCTGCTTGCCTACCGCTATACCCCGGCAGAATTTATAGAGGGAACGGCCTTGTCCATCCAGAGCGTACTGGACGGTTACTCGGTTGAGACCAGCGGCACATTGTTCATCGTGCAGAACAATCAGGTCATTGCCTCCAACCGCCCGGAGCTCATCGGGCAGGATGCTGCGGACAGTCTGCCGGTGCGGGAGATCCGCAAAGCCGGGGCCGCCGAAACGCTGACCCATACCCACGATTGGAACGGCTCCGGCTGCTATTTTGGAATGTACTGTCACGGAAGGTCTTTCGATCTCTACGCGTATACGGATGAAAGATCCGTCTTCCGTGAATCGATTCCGCTGATCTTGATGGCGCTGGCCGGTTACATCCTGCTTGTAATGGTCCTTCGGGTGCTGCGCAGACGCTCCGTGCAGGAGATGGAGCAGCAGAAGAAAGAGCAGGAGAAGAAGTATCAGGCTCAGCTGGAGGAACAGAACCGCAAACTGGAGATCGCACTCCAGCACGAGGGTGCGGCAAACCGTGCCAAGCGGGAGTTCCTGTTCAATATGAGCCACGATATTCGCACCCCCATGAACGCCATCATCGGCTTCACCTCGCTGGCTGCGACCCATATTGATAATAAGGAACAGGTGCTGGACTACCTGAAAAAGATCTCTACCTCCAGCCAGCATCTGCTTTCCCTCATCAATGATGTGCTGGATATGAGCCGCATCGAGAGCGGAAAAGTAAAAATCGAAGAAAAAGCGGTGCATCTGCCGGACCTCGTCCACGATGTGCGCTCCATCATCCAACCCGATGTTTCGGCAAAGCGGCTGTCGCTTTTCATCGATACCATGGACGTGGAGAACGAGGACATCATCACCGACCCGCTGCGGCTGAACCAGATCCTGCTGAACATTTTGTCCAACGCCATCAAGTTCACTCCCACAGGCGGTACGATCAGCATCCGCATTGCCCAGAAGAACGGTGCGCCCAAGGGCCGTGGCTGCTATGAGTTCCGCATCAAGGACAATGGCATCGGTATGAGCGAAGCGTTCCAGAAGCACATCTTTGAGGCGTTCAGCCGGGAGGAAAGCTCCACCGTCAGCGGCATTCAGGGTACCGGCCTGGGTATGTCCATCGCCAAGAACATCGTGGATATGATGGGCGGCACCATTGCGATCGAAAGTGAACCGGACAAGGGCAGCGAATTCATCGTAGATCTCTGCTTCGCACTCAGCGGACAAAGGGTGGAGCCCAAGCAGCTCCCGCAGTTGGAAGGGCTGCGCGCATTGGTAGCAGACGACGATACCGACACCTGCCTGAGCGTCAGCACCATGCTGTCCAAGATCGGGATGCGGCCGGAGTGGACGATCTCCGGCCGGGAAGCGGTGATCCGCACCCGGTACGCCATGGAGCAGGGCGACGAATTCAGCGTCTACATCATCGACTGGCTCATCCCCGATATGAACGGCATCGAGGTCGTGCGGCAGATCCGCAAGCTGATCGGGAAAAGCTGCCCTATCATTATTCTGACGGCCTACGATTGGACGGATATTGAAGAGGAAGCCCGCGCTGCCGGAGTGACCGCCTTCTGCGAAAAGCCGCTGTTCCTTTCCGAACTGCTCAGAGTGCTGGCAGAACGTACGGTGCAGAGCCTGCCTGTAAGCCAGCGCAGCCAGATGCCGCCGAGCTTAAGGGAAAGAAGCTTTTGCTGGTGGAGGACAATGCCTTGAACCGTGAGCTCGCGCTGGAGATCCTGAAGGAAGCGGGCTTTGCGGTAGACACTGCTGAGGATGGCGAGATCGCTGTCCAGAAGATGAAGCAGGCGGCCCCCGGGCAGTACGATTTGATCTTAATGGACATCCAGATGCCCAAGATGGACGGTTACGAGGCGACGCGGCAGATCCGCGCCCTGCCGGATGCTGCAAAGGCAGGCATTCCCATCTTTGCAATGACGGCAAATGCCTTTGAAGAAGACCGTCAGAATGCATTGAAGGCCGGTATGGACGGCCACATTGCAAAGCCGCTGGATATTCCGCATCTGCTGCAGGTCCTTGCAGATGTACTGAAATCATAACGGCTGCCAGCCGACAAAAAACAAAAGCACCCGCAGCAGGCTTTCCAGAGGCTCTTGACCTCTGGAAGCGACTGCTGCGGGTGCTTTATTTATTTTTTGTCTGACAGGCGTTTGGCTCACAAAATTTTGCGCAGCTCCTGCACGAGGTCGCCGATCACGATGGGCTTGGACAAAAAGCCGTTCATGCCGCTTTCCAGGGCGTTGCGGCGATCCTCGTCGAAGGCGTTGGCGGTCATGGCAAGGATGGGGAGCTTTGCCCGGGCAGGGTCATCCAGTGCGCGGATCTTCCGGGTGGCGGTGTAGCCGTCCATCACCGGCATCTGCACATCCATCAGCACCAGATCATAGCTGCCCGGCGCTGCGGTGCTCACCTTTTCCACCGCCACTTCACCGTTTTCCGCCGTATCGACCCGGAAGCCGTACTCGCGCAGGATCTCCTGTGCGATCTCGCGGTTCAGCTCGTTGTCCTCTACCAGCAGGATATGTCTGTCCTTGAAGTCGGCGTTCTTTTCCGGCAGAAGCTCCTGCGACGCATCTGTCAGCTTCTGGCCGAGGGCGCTCATCAGGGTCTCGCGCAGGTCGGATATGAACATGGGCTTGGAGCAGAAGGCGGTCACACCGGCGGCCTTTGCCTCTACCTCAATGTCAGACCAGTCATAGGCCGTCAGGATGATGATGGGGGTATCGTCGTTCAGGCTGCGTATCTGGCGGGTGACCTCGATGCCGTTCATATCCGGCAGCCGCCAGTCGATGATATAGGCGTGGTAGACATCGCTCATCTCGATGGACTGCCGCGCGCGCAGCACCGCTTCCTTGCCGGAAAGGGTCCACTCCGCGCGCATTCCCACCTTGACCAGCATCTTTGTCACGCTGTCGCAGGTGTTGAAATCGTCGTCCACCACCAGAGCCTTCAGGCCTTCCAGCTCGGTGATCTTTTCCACCGGGCGGTGCTCTGCCTGCACCCGCAGCGGCACACGAATGATAAACTCGCTGCCCTTGCCCTGCGCTGTCTGCACCTCGATGGTGCCGCCCATCATATCCACGATGTTTTTGGTGATGGCCATGCCAAGGCCGGTGCCTTGGATACGGCTGACCGTGGAGGTGCGCTCCCGCTCAAACGGCTCAAAGATTTTTTTGGCAAATTCCGGGCTCATGCCGATGCCGTTGTCCTTGATGCGGAACTCGTACTGCCCGCAGCCGCGCACCTGCCCGGCAAGCTGGCGCACTCGCACCGAGACCGTGCCGCCCGCCGGGGTAAATTTGATGGCGTTGGACAGCAGGTTCAGCAGGATCTGGTTCAGCCGGGTCTTATCGCAGTAGACATCCTCGTCGGTCACATCCATCGCATCCATATAAAGCTCCAGCTGTTTTGCGTAGATCTGCCCGCTGACGATGGTTTTCAGATCGTGCAGCACCTCCGAAAGGTTGACTTCCACCTCTTCCAGATGGAGCTTTCCGCTTTCGATGCGGCTCATATCCAGCACATCGTTGATGAGGGAGAGCAGATGGTTGCTGGATGCAAGGGTCTTGCCAAGATAATCCTTCACCCGGTCTGTATCGTCAATATTGCTGAGCGCCAGCGTGTAAAGCCGATGATGGCGTTCATGGGGGTGTGGATATCGT
>ERZ860023.720-NODE-720-length-17473-cov-1.882593_pt1 | contig 17473 bp, 10 predicted proteins | sample MGYA00509983_ERZ860023 | MGnify/ENA primary metagenome ERZ860023 (study PRJEB30046, sample SAMN00715180) | human gut metagenome | study: EMG produced TPA metagenomics assembly of the A metagenome-wide association study of gut microbiota in type 2...
TGTTTCCTGCTTTTCAGCAGGTCCCTTGTTTTTCGCCTACAAAAGTAATACTTTCTTTTTAAAGAAAAGCTCTATTAGAGAAATTTTTCTCTAATAGGAAATCTTTTATAAAACCATAACAATATCTGCTAACTGAATGTTGCAAATTGAGTGAAATTCGTTTACTTTGCAGCAAATTTTAATGTGCTAATGTGCTGATATGCCAATGTGCTAATTGCCATGCGGCATTACGTACACCACATTTGCACATTAGCATATTTGCACATTAGCACATTTATAGTTATGAAGGTTATCAACTTTGCCGAGACAAATTCTGTCTTGAACCAATACGTGGCGGAAATTCGTGATGTAGCAGTCCAGGGCGACCGTATGCGTTTCCGCCGTAATATTGAACGCATTGGAGAGATAATGGCGTATGAAATGAGTAAGGAACTGACGTATTCTGTCAAGCAGGTACAGACTCCCTTGGGGGTGGCGTCGGTCAGCACACCCGATGACGAGGTGGTGATTGCCACTGTTTTCCGTGCCGGATTGCCTTTGCATACTGGATTCTTGAATATGTTCGACCATGCCGGGAACGCTTTTGTTTCCGCTTACCGTTATTATAAGGATAAGGAATGCCGTACGGTGGATGTACACATCGAATACATCGCTACTCCGGATTTGTCCAAGAAGACATTATTGATTGTAGACCCGATGCTTGCCACGGGAGAAAGTATGGAATTGGCCTGGAAGGCCTTCGTCACCAAGGGGATGCCGGCCAAGTTGCAGATAGCTTGTGTCATAGCCAGCCAGCAGGGCGTAGAGCATCTGGAAAAGCTGTTCCCTGGAGATGAAGTGACCTTGTGGTGTGCAGCAATCGACCCGGAGATGAACGAGCATTCCTATATCGTTCCCGGGCTGGGAGATGCCGGAGATTTGGCGTTCGGTGACAAGATATAAGGTTCATATATCTTTTCCATCAGCCTTTTCCCAAGTGCGGGCCTATAATGACCCGGTTCATAATAATTGTGGATGTCTTCCGTGTATTCGTTGATACCGGTGAAATCAAATACATTCCGTTTTCCGAAGAAGCGCTTCAGTGTCTTTACGTCGGCAGGGTTTATGTTGACTTGCAGGTAGTCGGGACTGATAATGATTTTTACATCGGTATCATGTTTCCGGCAAATCCACTTTATTTCCTGCAACAGATTGATTTGCTTTTCCCTGAGCACTTGGGGGGCTTCCCGGTATTTCCCGTCTCTATAATTCTTCATTTTCTCTTTGGTGAATTCTCCTTTCCGGTTTTCCCAGTACTTATCTCCCTCTTCCTTTATCATTTTCTCTCTGGGATTTAACACGTCATTGGTTACCGGGTTTCGGGTGGAGCCATAGGGGTTTATAACCCCTTTCATGTAAGGGCGATAGGTATGGAACAGCTTGTAGTCCAGATAGGGGAAGAGAAAGTTCGGGTAGAAGAAGGCTTGGCAGAATTCCTTCTGAAACTTGAAGCTGCTTATTCCCGATATGGCGGGCGGCAGAATGTTGGAATGTCCGGTGAGGCAACGGTCGTTGTGCAATGATTCCTTGTCGATAATCAGCAGTAGGTTCTTGATTGTTGCACCTGCCTTGTCCAGTGCCTTCAGCTTCAGGCAGACGGCGGCAAGGCTTTCGGCATTTCCGAATAGCCGTACGGCTCTTCCGCCGTGGAGGTATTTCTCCCATTCATGGCATTGATAAGCCATAGTGCAGGAGTTTCCCATGATATAGGAGTCGATGGGGATGGTATCCCGGTTGTTCAGATACATCTGCCACCCCACGTGCCCTTCGTTTAGTACAACCGGGGTTTGGTCGTATCGTTCATAGTTCTTCAGGACCATGAAAGGGTCGTCCAGGAAATAGACTGCCAGTAGGGCTATAAAAGGGATAAAAAGGATAAAGAGCTTTTTCATGAAACGTATGGCTGCGTTCCGTTCGCTGTTTTTCTTCATCATGTGTCTTTATTGTCAAAATTGTAAATATATGAAGCTGTCCGAGTTGAACTGTCCCAGTGTGAAAAGTATTATGGCGAGCAGATAATAGATACTCCATCTTACGGCTGCCGGCTGTCGTCCGAGGGCTTCTAGCAAATCATGCTTGGACATGAAATATTCGTAAACCAATATCAGTACGAGTGCGCTTCCTGCCACAATGCTGTTGTGGTCCGGCATTCCGATGTTCATTTCCTTCCAACTGTAATGTACGCCGAAGGAGAGGTGGCTGATGTAGTGGAACGCTTCGGCCATAGAACTTGCCCGGAAGAATATCAGAGATACGGCAAAAAGTAGGTAGGTCCTTACGACGGATAATGTGGCATATAAGCGGCTTCCCAATTGGGCTTTCAGTCTGCGGTGAAATGCTGTGGTCTTCATCTCGTAGAAGATGATGACACCTTGAATTAGTCCGTAGACAGCGAAGTTCCATCCGGCACCATGCCAGATACCCAGTCCCGTGAAGGTCAGCGCCAGACTTAGAAATACGCCCCATTGTCCCCATCCACGCAGGCTCGAGGACAACGGGAGGTACAGATAGTCGCGTACCCAGAATGAAAGCGACATGTGCCATCGGCGCCAGAAGTCGGCAGTGGTCTGCGCAATGAACGGCCGGTTGAAGTTTGGGCTGAGCTTGAATCCCAGCATGCGCGCTCCTCCCAATGCGATGTCGGTATATCCGGAGAAGTCGGCATACAGCTCTATCGGATATAGGAGGCATGCCATCAGCAATTGCACGCCTGAGGCTGTGTATACCGACCCGAAGACACCGTCTATGTATGGGGCGATGGAGTCGGCCAGTATCAGTTTCTTTATCAGTCCCACGACAATCAGTCTCATTCCGTAGACCATGGATGCATAGTCCGTAGCTTTGCAGGACTTCAGTTGGGGGAGCATGTCACCTGCCCTTTCTATGGGACCGGAAAGGAACTTCATGAAGAAGAGCATGTATATCATGAAGTCGGGCAGGCTCTTTTCCGGTTCTTCTTCTTGCCAATAGATTTCTGTCAGGTACGAAATGGCCTGGAAAGTATAGAAAGAGATTCCCAGCGGAAAAAGGATGTGGCAGTCTGTAAGCCGGTCGGCATACCGGAATGCCAACCAGCTCACGACCAGAAAACACACACCTGAAAAATAAATTCCCTTCATGCTGCTTTCCCGCTTGGTCTGTCCTATCCATTTGCCAAGGTAGAAGGTGGTAAGCGTGAGGATGAGGGCCGTTATCAGAAAAGTGAGGTGGTAGAAGCCTATGAAGAGGCAGCTGGCTGTCAGTAAGGTCGCTTTTCTGAATCGTGAAGGAAGCGTATGGTATAGAATGAAAGTACACGCAAACAGTACGACGAAGTTCAGGGATATGAATGACATTTCCTAGTTGGTTTTGGTTAAAATGGCATGGCAGATGTCTCCCACGTTTTTGAGTTTTACAATATCTCTGAAGGTGAAGCGTACATTGAATTTCTTCTCTATCTTGTTTATCAGTTGCATGTTGGTCAGTGAATCCCATCCTTCCACATCCTGGGCGGTGGTCTCATTGTCAAGTACAATGTTCTCTCTTTTCAGTACCTCCCGAAAGATGAGGCTCATTTCATTCAAAATAGTCTGTGTATCCATTGTCAAGTTTAAATTAGTTCTTGTATTTTCTTTCTGTCTGTTTTGCTACTGGTGTTCAGCGGAAACTGTTCCAGGCAATGCATATGCTTGGGAATCATGTAGTAGGGAAGCCTGCTATACAGATATTCCTCCATCTGCTGTTTGTCGAGCTGTTTCTTCTCTACGACGAGATGTAGTTCGCACTGATTGCCGTTGTCGTATTTGGGAATGACGACTACACGGCATTCACCGTTGAAAAAGTTTTTTGCCACATGTTCAATCTCGCTCAGCTCGATGCGAAATCCTTGTATCTTTATCTGTGAGTCTTTTCGTCCGCAATAGATGATGTCACCGTCGGCATCCATCCGGCAGAGGTCTCCCGTCTTGTAGTATACTTTTCCATTGGCGGTCTCTACGAGGCATTCCCCGTTTTTTTCGGGAGCATTCCAGTATCCACCCATCACTTGATTGCCGCTAATCCATAGTTCGCCGGTTTCTCCGGTAGGCAGCGGGCGACCGTCGTTATCCATAATTAGGGCATCGATGCCTTCGAAAGGCCTTCCGATAGCGGTCATGCCGTTGTGATGCTTGCAGGAGGTGACGGGTATCCGGTAGGCAGTGCAGTAGATGGTTCCCTCTGTCGGTCCGTATAGGTTTATGAAAGAGGCATTGGGGACACATTTTCTGAAAGCATCCAACAGCTCCGCGTCAGAAGCCTCGGCAGTAACCACTAGATATCTAAGTGCGGGGAGGTGTATCTCCGGAAAATAGGGACGTAGCAGCTGGAGCAGTGAAGGGGCCACGGCAGCGAAGGTCAGGTCGTATTTTTCCAGAGTTTCAATTACGTTGATGTATTTCACGCCTTCCGGAGAAACGGTGTATATGCAAGCACCCAGCGTCAGCGGATATAGAAAGGATACGATGGAAACGTCAAAAGTGAGTTCGAACATCTGCAGCATCCGGTCGTTCTCGTCCAGTTGCCAGCCGAGGCGGTGGTAGGCGGTATAGAAAGCATTCAGGTTACGGCGGGAGATGGGTACTCCTTTGGGTTCGCCCGTGCTTCCGGAGGTAAAGATGATGTAGGCATTTTCCTCTTCTGCCGTATGGAGGATGTCTTCTGCGGCATGGAACGTGGCGGAGTTCTCTGCCTGCTCTATTTCGGAGGTACATATCAGTTCCAGATTCCGGGTGTCGAGGTTCAAGACATGGATATTCTCGGTATGCAGCACGAGGCGAATGCCTGCCGAGTCGGCAATTCTGTCGTTCCTATGTTTGGGGTAGGAAGGATGGAGGATGACGTATGTCTTTCCGCAAATCAGTGCAGATAGTATGGATGCGTATGTTTCCAGTCTGTTTTCTGCGACGATGCCGATAATTTTGTCTTCTCTGTCCTTGAATAGGGAGGATATTTTCTGTACGCAAGTTGCCAGCTCTCCATAAGTGCAGGCCGTGTCTTCGATGACGAATGCCAGTCGGTCGGCATATTTGCCGAAGGCTTTCATGATGTCGCCAATCAAGTCATTTGGATACTTTTTCATTTAGTCCGTTATGTTATAGTTCAGTTTTTGCGGAAGCGATGTTTGTCCGTCGTTCATTAAAGACAGTGGTTTCCCGCAATCTCCCTACCGGGAAATCCTTAAGATTTCTAAAAAAGGAGGGATACTGTTCGGAATAAAAGAAACAGAGGGGGCAAATACATACTCACCACAGGATAGCACGGATTAACACTGCTAAAAGCTCTTTATTATCAGAACTCCTAAGGCAATCTGTGTTAATCCGTGTTATTCTGTGGTGAGTATGATATACTCTTCGGGCAAAATGGGTTTGCGAACAAAGTCCTTATTTTGCCCAGAACAGTTTGTGGTAGTAAGTGTCTTCGGCTGACACCTCTTTATAGTAGGGATTGTAGTTGACTTCCGTATTCGGGTATCTCCAGCGGTTCGGCACATTTGTGATGGTACCGGCCACTTCGGGGAAGGCTAGGCCGGACGGATAGCCGGTACGTCGGATATCACTCCATGCCTCACGACTGGCTAGGAAACCGAAATGCAGCCACTTTTGGGTAATGATGGCATCCAGCTTGTCTGTATATTTCGTGCTGTTCCATTTGGCAGCGGCGAAAGAGGCGGTTTCTTCGGCGGTAGGGGCATCATACCGGCGTGCGTTTTCACCCGTACTTACCGAATCGTAATAGTAGTAAAGCGTGATGGACTGGCTGACAGCCTTTTTGAACTCTTCTTCCGCTTTCGCTTCATTCTTTGCCACTCCATACCCCATTTCATAGGCTTCCGCTTTCAGGAAATGGATTTCGGGTGAGGCCATTATCAGCATGTCGAATTTGTCGTTTTCCCAAAAGAAACCTTTCTGCGTGATTTGTGAGAAACCGGTGTTGCTGGTATTGACTTCGTCTTGTGCCTGCGAGTTGTAATATTCCGTCAGCTCATCCGCCACGGTAAGGTCTGTACCCAGATAACGGTGCTCGTCCAATTGACCGGTGTTCTGGTTGGTAATCTTCACGGGATTGAAGTTGAGCAGGATGCGCGGGTCGTCTTCTCCTTTCACATAAACGCCGCTCAGTGGGTCATTGCTGGTCATATCATAGTTGCCATGGCCCAGCATGCGGTCGATGATGGCGCCCGAAGCAAGTCGGTTGGTTACCCAGTCACCCAGTCCGTGGCCTGCGGTGAAGTTCAGTTGCCCAGACTTCTGGTTGACAATGAGAATGTTGTTTTCTTGTTCCTCTATCAACGGATAGGCTGACGGATTTTCCAGGATTTCCTTGATGGCGGTACGGCCTTCCGCCTGCAAGTCTCCTTGCGCGGCTACGCGCATGGCAAGGCGCAGTCGCAAGGAGTTTGCATAGCGTTCCCATTTGTCCATGTCCCCGTTGTTGATAAAGTCTTGTGTATTGAAGTTCCTCGGTGTGGGGATGGAGCGGAACCGCGGAGCAATTTCTTTGAGCTCATCAAGAATGGTTTTATAAATATCCTCGGCCTTGTCATAATGAGCATACGATTTACCTACATCGTTGGTAAGCGGCAGCGTACAAGCTTCCGAGAAAGGCATATCCCCGAAAACGTCCACTGTGGCGGCAAAGAAATCGTACAACTGTACTTTGGCGGCAAGATAGAATGCCTCGTCCTGGGCTTGTTCTGCCGCGCTTTCTTCCTCGTAGAGAGATTCCAGCTTGCGGAACTGGGCCAGTGCCGAATACACATTGTCCCACTGTCCGTCAATAGCGGGTATATAGCCGGGGGTATACATATCCGTAGTGTTGGAGTAGCCGAAGGTTTGTGCATACTTGCCCGTAAACTGTGAATCGAATCCGAAGAACCGGTTGTATTCGTAAACATCATAGTCCTTTACTTTTTGGGAGACTCCTACCATCAGATTACTGATGGTGACTTGGGTTACTTTGGAGGGGTCTTCGTATTTGCTGTCGAAGTCATAATCCGTACAGCCTGATGTTGTCAAGAGGAATGCTCCCAATGAAACAAGAGATAATATCTTTGTCTTTTTCATACTCTTTGTTGTTTTTTGGATGGTTGTTTTGTCAGAAACTTGCACGAAGTGAAACACCGAAACTGCGGGTAGCTGTGGTAGAACTTCCCACGGTAGCCTGGTTGGCCCAGGATGTTCCGACGGACGACTCCGCATCGTAGTTTTTCAGTGCTTTGTAGAAGTAGAAGAGATTACGTCCGAAGACCGACACACTCAGCCGGCCCAGTCCCAGTTTGGAGATCATCTTTTCGGGAAATTGGTAGCCGATGGTCAATTCACGCAGTTTGACATAAGAATTGTCGAATACCGAATGGCGGTATGTCAGCTGTTCGGCCTCCGTTCCCCAATTATAGGTGGTGTTGTAGTAATAGCCTGCCGGAATGATACGTGTGTTTCTTTCGCCAGTGGAGGCCACTACACCCGGAAGAATGATGCCGTCGTGGTAGATTATCTCTCCGTTGGGGCCGGCACCCGTGGAAGGGTCTACTTGTACCGGAATTCCGCTGGAATTGTTGTCGCCCGGATAGTAATAGGATAGTCCGCCGTGTTCCGTATCACGGTACTTCAGGGATTCGGGTGTCAGACCCACTGCGGTGGCATATTGGTTCATTTCGTTGATGACATCTCCTCCGATGCGGAAGTCGATACTGAAATCGAGGAATACATTCTTGTAGGAGAAAGAGTTGAATAGACCTCCTACGCCTGCCGGATTGATGTTGCCGACTTTCTGCAATTCAGTTTGGTTGAGGTAAAGACCTTTATCGGAAACGAGGTACTCACCGTTTTCGTTCACCTGGGGAACCTGTGCATAGATGTCACCCATTGGCTGGCCTTCCACAGCTTGTATTTTTATTCCGCTGCCTCCGGAGTTGAGTATTTCCAGATAGGGCACTCCATCGGCCAGTTTCACCACTTTGTTCTTATATACACCATAGTTGGCTGTCAGGTCCCAGCGGAAATCTCTGGTCAGTATGGGAGTGGCACTGATTGATATATCCCAGCCGCGGTTGGCTACCTCACCCACATTCATCAACACATTCTTTACGCCTGATGTGGAAGGTTGCGGCGTGGAGAGTATCTGGTCCTTTACACGGTTGTTGTAGTAGGATATATCTATACCCAACCGGTTGTTTAAAAACTTGCTTTCCAGACCTATCTCGTATTCGTATTTCTTTTCCGGATGGATATCTGCATTCCCCCATGAAGAGGGAATGGTGTTCCAGGTGAATCCGTTGTCCGAACCTTGCTCGTAGACGATATTGGCGGTATAGGTTTCAGGAGCATTTCCTACGATACCGTATGAGAGGCGCAATTTTCCATAGTTCCACCATGACGGCATGTGGAAGGCTTGGGTGAAGAGGAAACTCAGATTGGCGGAAGGATAGAAAAAACTCTGGTCTTTTAGGGTAGACGAGCGTTCCTGGCGTCCGGTCAGTTCAAGGAATAGATAGTTGTCCCATCCCAGGCTCAGTGTACCCATATAGCCGGTTTTCAGTAGTTCCATACGTTGCAGAGTACTGCTTGGCGTGTAGCGGCTGGCATTGAGGTCGAACCAGTTTTCCGTGACAAGCCCGCCATTGGTGGAGACCCTGATATTGTTCATATTTTCGTAGCGTCCGGTCCAGCCTACGGTGGCGGCAATGTCGAAGCGGTTGATATTATAGTTGAAGTTCAACATAACATCTCCATAAACAATGTCGTAACGGCGGTTGATGGACTGGAAGCTGCCGTTGGGGTCGTATAGGGAATTGGGTTGTTCGCTTTCATATTTCAGTGTTTGCTTCACATCTGTGATATCAGTTGAAACCTGGGCACGCAGACTCAGCCAGTTGGTTATCTGCCAGGTGGGGCGAATCATACCGATGAGCCGGTTCTCTGTCTCGTCGCTATGGTGATGGTACATATTCCACAGCATGTTGTTCACTCCGGTGGCGTAACTGGGGTCGTAGGCCCATGATTCCTCGGGAGTCAGCGTGGCGTTTCCTCCGACAAAGGTATTACGGTATCCCAGACTGGTGACGTAACTTTGTTTCAGATAGGGAATGTCCAGGAAGGTGGAGAACATGTTGCCGAAACCGCTGTATAGGTTGAGCGAGGTTTGCGGGCGGTCTTCTACATTCTGTACGATGTAGTTAAGGGAGTATTCCAGTTTCAGCGGTTTCGCCAGTTGATACGAACCGGTCAGCTTGAAGTTGTGTTTGGTGAAGCTTCCGGTCAGGGCATTGGGAATCTCGTCCATGAATGTGTAGGAGAAGCGGTTGCTGGTGGTTTCCGTCCCTTGTGAGATGGCGAGATTGTAAGTCTGGGTCCAGCCGGTGCGAAACAACTCTTTCCACGGGTTGTCGGTCAGTGCCTGGTAGGGGCGCATCTTCCCGTCCCAGTAAAGTACCTCGCTGCCGTCGTATTTCGGGCCGAAGGACAAGGTGGTGGAACGGAGGCTTTTGTAGCTTTGTCCGTTTAGGGTTCTCTGATAGAAGCCTCCCGTCTGTTTCTCATAATCGCTGTATGCGGTGTTGTAGGTTCCCGGCCCGTATACGGTCTGTACTTTTGGCAGATAAGCCGGTAAGTTTGCCATGACTTGGGCATTGAAGTCCACCGTCAGCTTGCCGCTTTTGGCGCGCTTGCTAGTGATGACTACCGCACCGTTTGCAGCCTCCGAGCCGTAGAGAGCTGTGGCAGAAGCTCCTTTCAGAATACTGAGGCTCTCGATGTCCTCTGGGTTGATGTCTACCAGACCATTGGAACGGATTTGTCCGTCGTTGCCAAATTCGGCGAAGTCCGTGCCTTTACCCGTGCCGCCGTTGCGGATGGGTACACCGTCCAGAATGATGAGTGGCTGGTTATTTCCAGTGATGGAAGTCAGTCCGCGTACGTTGATGGAGACAGCTCCGGCAGAACCGCCTTGTGTCTGTGTGATGCGGACTCCCGGTGCTTTACCGTACATGGCAGAGGCAAAGTTGGGTGCTCCTGCCTTTACCAATTCGTCTGCACTGATGGTACTGATGGCATAGCCGACACGTTTCGTGTCTTTTTTGATACCCATTGCCGTTACTACGACTTCTTCAGTTGCTGGGTATCTTCGCTGAGTGTAATCTTCAGGTCGCCTTGCTTTTTTCGTTTTGCCAGGTTTATCTCCCGGGTAGCATAGCCCATGTAAGCGATAGAGAGTGTTGCATCTGCAGGAACGGTCAGTGTGAAGTTGCCGTCCACATCGGTAATGACGCCGTTGTTGGTGCCTTTCTGTATGACGCTGGCACCGATAAGCGGTTCTCCCGTTACATCTCTTACAATGCCTGTAATGGTTCGGTTCTCTTGTGCAAAGGCTGTTCCGGTGAAAAGAAATGTTAATAACCAACTTGCAATAATCAAACTTTTTTGGAAGTGCGACGCTGAATGTGGAATGTCACACCGTTTTCTCATCCTGATTTTCATACTACTGAAAAATAATTGATTTATCTTATTATAAATGTTACGTCCTTTCGGCGGATATTTTAGCAAGAGGTATGCCAAACGAAAGGCAGACTATCCTTTTAAGGATGAATAATATTGATAATCAATTGCTTATTTTCTATCGGGAAAAAGGAAAGTTCGGGTGTTTGTGGTGTGGAGATGTGGAAAAAATCCACAGTAGGTATTCCACAATTTCCCTCTCTTCCCTTGAAGTCTTGTTCGTCGGAGGTCTGTTCTATCGCTGCAATAAAATCTGGTGCAGTTGCAGTGGTTGCATTTTCTTTTCAGGGTGGGAGTGTTTTTGACCTTTATCTGGGAAGGATTACTCGAACGAAGGAACTATCAGCCTGCGGTTTGTGAGAGAAAGGATAGGGAGGTACTCTTACTTTTAGGAAATTAATATCATGTTTGCACCTTATTTGTTTCGTGCAAACATAATATTAATAAGAAATGATACAAGCTATTAATATTGCAACTCAAAAGTGTGGAAGCAAATGCGCTTCCATACTTTTGAGTTGCTTCCACAGCATCTGAAATGCCGTTGGATAAGAAATTTCGGCAGATGAGTGGAAGTGTGGAAGCAACTTATGCAAAAATCTTAGTGGTTTATTTACTTCCCACGTATCATTCGTCATCAATAACTCCTCGAAGTTGTGATACTTCTTCTTGGCAGACACCTCTTCGATTTGTTCATGAACAGCATCGTCGTAAGTAGGAGCTTCCACATCGCGGATAACACCGAGTGCAATCGGGAAGTCGGGACCTTCCATCAAGGCAAGCTTCAGTTGCAGGGTGTTGTCCATGCAGTGGGCATCGTGGATAAGGATATCCTTCTCTGTAATGCCGTTCTCACCGAGTTTCACGACTTTTAGACCAAAGCCTTCCTGCATCAGTCCGTATTCGTTGTTCTCGCCGAAGAGCATTGGTTCGCCGTGTTTCAAGTAGATAGCATTCTTGGCGCGGTCTTCCTTTTTGGCTACGGAGTCATGCGTACCGTTATTGAAGATAACGCAGTTTTGCAGAATCTCGCAAACGGAAGCCCCTTTGTGAGCCATGGCTGCCTTCAATATTTCCACTGTCCCCGGAGCATCGGTAGCTACCGCGCGGGCAAAGAAACGGCCGCGGGCACCGAAGCAAAGCTCTGCCGGGTGGAATGGATCTTCTACCGTACCATAGGGAGACGACTTGCTGACGAAACCACGTGGAGAGGTCGGAGAATATTGACCTTTGGTCAGACCGTAGATGCGGTTGTTCAGCAGAATCATGTTCAGGTCGATGTTACGGCGTACGGCGTGGATGAAGTGGTTACCGCCGATGGCCAGACCGTCACCGTCGCCGGAGATTTGCCATACCGTCAGGTTGGGATTGGCAACCTTGGCACCCGTAGAGATGGCAGCAGCACGTCCGTGGATGGTCTGCATTGCATACGTATTCATGTAGTAGGGCAGACGGCTGGAGCAGCCGATACCTGAGATGACGGCATTCTCCCAAGGAGCTTTGCCGATTTCTGCCATTGCTTTGTGCAGTGAAGCCAGAAAGAAGTGGTCACCACAACCCGGACACCAACGGGGTTGTCCTTTTTTATAGTCTTTTGCTGTATATTCGCACATAATCTTTTTTAATTGATGGTTGATAATTGATAGTTGATAATTGGTGGCTGATGATTGATAATCCGCGTGTTCCGCATGGTAATTATCAATTGTCAACTGTCAATTATCAATTATTTTATTGAACGCTGCCACCAGCTCGGCAACGACGAACGGCTGTCCTTTCACTTCGTTGAATTGGTACGGGGTGAAGTTGTCTATCTTCATGCGCAGATAACTTGCGAATTGTCCGAGGTTCTGTTCGGCAACTACCACCTTCTTGTACTTCTTCAGGACAGCTTCCGTGTTCTTGGGGAGCGGGTTCAGATAAGTGAAGTGGGCGAGGGCCACCTTCTTGCCTGCCTTGTTCATCTCTTCCATGGCCGAATACAAGTGGCCGTATGTACCGCCGAAACCGACAATCAGCAGGTCGGCATCGTCTGCGCAACCTTGCACTTCTACATCGGGTACGGGGATTTTGGCAACCTTCTCGGCACGCAGACGGCACATCAGGTTGTGGTTTTCCGGGTCGGTGGAGATGGCACCGGTATTGCTGTCCTTCTCCAGACCGCCGAGGATGTGCATATAGCCCTCTTGTCCGGGAATGGCCCAGTAGCGGACACCCGTTTCGGGATTGCGCTTGTACGGCGTATAGTTGTCCTTCATTTCGGGAGTGACATACGGAGGATTGATAGCAGGATAATCTGCCAACTTGGGTAGTTTCCATGCACCGGAGCCGTTGGCAACGAAGCCGTCGGTCAGCAATACGACCGGAGTCATGTGTTCCAGTGCTATCTTGCTTGCCATGTAGGCTGCGTCGAAGCAGCCCGTGGGTGAAGTGGCGGCGATGACGGGCATCGGACTTTCACCGTTGCGGCCGAACAATGCCTGCAACAAGTCTGTCTGCTCCGACTTGGTGGGCAGACCGGTGGAAGGGCCGCCGCGTTGCACGTCGAGCACTACCAACGGAAGTTCGGTAATGACTGCCAGGTTCATGGCTTCCGATTTCAGGCAGACGCCGGGACCGGAAGGGGAGGTCACGGCCAGTGCGCCGGCAAAAGCAGCACCGATGGAAGTGGCGCAACCGGAGATTTCGTCTTCGCACTGCACGGTCATCACGCCCAGTGATTTGTGCTTTGAGAGTTCGTGCAGCACGTCGGTTGCAGGAGTGATGGGATAGGAACCGAGGAACAGCTTCAAGCCTGCTTTCTCGGCAGCGGCAATAAAGCCGTAGGCGGTTGCCTTGTTGCCCGTGATATCCATGTATCGCCGGGAACGGTAGTCTTGCTTTCAATCTTATATGTGTGGGCTACGGAAGCATGGGTATTGTGTCCGTAGTCATATCCTGCATGAATGACCTTGATATTTGCTTCGGCTATTTCGGGCTTTTTGGCGAATTTTTCGCGGATAAAGTCTTCGGCTATCTTCAAATCACGGTTGAACAGCCAGCATACCAGGCCTACTGCAAACATATTGCGGCATTTCAGCATGGCCTTGTTGTCATTCCGGTATCGGCAAGGCAGTCTTTCACCATCTTCGAGATGGGAGCGGCGATGACATCCTGCTTGATGCCCATCTCCTCTATCGGATTGTCGGTCTTGAAAGCCGCCTTTTCCAGGTCTGATTTTTGGAAAGCGTCTGTATCGATAATGATACAAGCAGTGGATTTAGCAAACTTATATTGGGTTTTCAGTGCGGCGGCGTTCATTGCTACCAATACGTCGCATTTGTCACCCGGGGTATAGACTTTCTCAGCACCGATATGTACCTGGAAACCGGAAACGCCGGTAAGTGAGCCTTGCGGGGCGCGGATGTCTGCCGGATAGTCGGGGAATGTACTGATGTCATTGCCCACGGTAGCCGAAACTGTTGAAAAGATGTTGCCGGCGAGTTGCATACCATCGCCGGAGTCTCCGGAGAAGCGGACTACCACTTGCTCCAGTTCTTTGACCATCATGTCGTTTGCCATAACTTACGAATTACTATAGATTATTTGAGGATTACTATTCCGTTTACATGGACGGCAAATTTCGGAAAGTTAATCGGATTAACAAAACTTTTTCGGAAAATCGGCAGAATACATTATCTTTGCATCCGCAATCAGCCTGCATCGTGCAGGAATAGCGTAGAAGTTCTACTGATATTCTACATATTCCGCTGATTATCAGTTGAGGCTCTGTAGTTCAACGGATAGAACAAGAATTTCCTAAATTTTAGATAGGGGTTCGATTCCCCTCGGAGCTACTTTTCAAGCCCGTCCCCATTAATTAAGAGGACGGGCTTTTTGCTGCCTGCTGAATTCAGCCCGCACCGCTACACAGAGTTTTTTTTCTCATTTTATCTGCCATCTGCAAGGATTTGGTACTTGCTTCGCTGTAAACCAATGTGTTGTGGGCTTGCAGATACCCCTTGCAGATACCTTGCAGATAAAGTATCTGCAAGCCCCTAAATCGGGTATAAGGCCATCCACGGTGCACAGTGCATTCATGTTCTAAATAGGGATAATCCATTAGTTCACAGTGATGAACAATTTGTTCACATGCTATAGAACAAAGTGTTCATACTGTATAAAACAAAGTGTTCACCCTAATGAAACAAAGTGTTTACCCCAATGGAACAAAGTGTTTCACGCGTCGAAACAAACTGTTCTATGTGGTGAAACGAACTGTTCTATGTGTCGAGACAAGCGGTTTTCTACGTTGAAACTGAAAGGATTCACGTTGAAGTTTGTCTTTTCCTGTCTTTTCCTGATTTCACTAGACACTTTTTTTCTTTATAAACGTAATCAGTAGACGGTTCTTTCATTTGTATGCTGATACAGTAGTCACTTCTTCCGAAGCCATACTGACAGCATAGACACAACGACAAAAAGAGCCATACCAAGAAGTTCCCTTCTCGATATGGCTCTGTAAAAAACTAATCCCTATATATACAAGTATGAATTTGTATTTGTTCGGGGTGTTTCCTGGAGATTAATGTCCTCCCAGGTAAGCTTCGTTCTGGTCGCAGGCCGGATTCTTGATCAGCTCGTCTGCCGGGATGGGCATATCCATCTTGTTGATGTTGAAGTCGAAGTCGCGGTAAGTCCGGAACTCGAATATGGCTTCGAAACCCTTCAAGTAGCCGAAGCCTTTCGGGTAGTTATGCTCGATGTGGTCTTCCAGATAGCCTGACTTCTGCATGTCTCCACGCAGGCACCATTCTGCGTTGAACTCTTTACGGCGTTCCTCGTTGACTGCCACTTTCCACAAGTCGGAAGTAAATCCTTTCTCGGTTTTCAGCTGTGCGTAGTAGTTCTGTGCGTCTACTACTGTCACGGGTGTCTCGTTGAAAGGAATGGGGTATCCTTCGGTAGCCACATACTTGCCATAGCCATTGTCTCCGTACACACTTGCCAGATTTCTGAAGTAACTGTTGAATTTGGCGGTGAGTTCACTGCTCTTACCGACTTCCATGTTGCCGAATGCGCGGTTGCGCAGGATGTTGATTTGTTTCCATCCTTCAGCTTCCTCTCCGGTTCTGAAACAACATTCCGCATAGTCCAGCATCACGTTGGGGAGGCGCTTCATATAAATGTGGTCGGGAAGCCATTGGTCTCCGGACCAGTGTGTTCCGCGTCCGTTGCGCCAGTGCTTGGTAGAGTAAACGGTCGGTGCCGGTTCTGCCGGTTCGCGGTGGAAGGTGTTGACCCATACCACTTCTTGTGCGAAAGGATTGAATCCTATCGGGCAGTCGGGGTCATACTTGATGTCGCAGTCCAGGGTTTCTACGTCTTTACCGTTCTCATCTTTCTCTATCTTTGTTTTTGCATATCCTTTTCCTATATATTTGGCATTGTCCGGGCTTGCCAGCCAGGCTTCAGGCTTGAACGATTGTTTCCAATGTTCTTTGCCGATTTCCTTCAATTTGGATTCAGGTATGGTGGCTGTCACCAAAGAACCGTCACGGCGTTTGTCGCCGTTTTCGTATGCGTCATAGAGTTCCCAGGACACGGCATAGGTTCCCCATGCACCGTTGGCGGGAGCACCGAAGTAGAAGCCTACCCAACCATGGGCCTCGGACCACTTGGCTCCGTCCCAGCCGCCCCACTGGTCGCCTTCGTTGAGCACGGCCTGCCAGATGGCCTCTTTGCCCCATACTTCATCGGCATCCCATAGCGTGGTGAATGAAGGATTCAGCTCATACGTGCCACTGTCCAGAATTTCTTTGAGGGCTGTCTTTGCCAGTCCGTAACATTCATTGGCTGTTTCGGGGCAACGATAAGCTTTCCACATGTAGGCATCGCCCAGATAAGCCAGCGCCATACCTTTCGTACAACGTCCGTACTGTCCGTCCATGGGTTCCCAGTCGAGCAGTTCGGCGGCAGCCTTCAAGTCTTCAATGATGAAGTCCCACATTTCCGCGTAGGTTTCTGCACGGGCTTTCGTCGGTGTATTTGTATAGTTCTCTCCGGTAGAAAGCATCGGTACACGGCCGAATGTGGTGGCTAACCAGAAGTACTGGTAAGCGCGGAGGGCACGTGCTTCGCCTTCCAACGATCTTTTTACGTCGTCAGACACCTTGTCGGCAGTTCCCAGTCCCGACAGGAAGTCGTTGCTTCGTGTGATGGCGGCGTATGCCTGGTTCCATCCGGCGGACAACTCGGTGGTTTGTGCATTCCATGACTGGGTCATGAACGCTTTGTCCCATCCCGTAGCCTGAGAGTCCATTGTCGGGTGTGAACCGGTGAACAGATAGGGCTTGAAGGGGTCTCCGTTGTGCCCGGCGGTGTTGCTCGGCAGCATCAGGTCGTAGCATCCGTTCAGAGCTGCTTTGGCATTGGCGTCGCTTTCGTACATGGTACTCATTTCCAAGATGGAGTAATGTGTCACGTTGAGGAACTCCTCGTTGTCGCAAGAACTGAGACCGGTCATCACCACAGCTCCTGCAATCAAACTGTATAATAATTTGTTTTTCATAATCAATGTAATGTTTGATGTTTATTAAAATTGCACATTCACGCCAAGTGTATAGGTACGCGGCATCGGGTAACGGCCGGTATCCAAACCTGTATAGAGCACACTGCCTTGACCGCACTCGGGGTCACCATACTTGTTGTAACCGGAAAGGGTTGCCAAGTTCTGGATGGAGAGGTAAACGCGGGCGTTCTGGATAGAAGCCTTCTTTACCAAGTTCTTCGGCAGGGTGTAGCCTATCTGGATGTTGGAGATACGCAAGAAGTCGCCGTTCTTCACCCACATGTCAGAGGCACGCATGTTGTAGTTGGGGTCGAGGAAAGACAAGCGGGAAAGTGTACCGTTGGGATTCTCGGGAGACCATGCCTGGGCGGCAGCTTCC
>ERZ860023.721-NODE-721-length-17461-cov-2.774618_pt1 | contig 17461 bp, 16 predicted proteins | sample MGYA00509983_ERZ860023 | MGnify/ENA primary metagenome ERZ860023 (study PRJEB30046, sample SAMN00715180) | human gut metagenome | study: EMG produced TPA metagenomics assembly of the A metagenome-wide association study of gut microbiota in type 2...
GGAAAGCTTTCAAAAAACCAGTAGCCCCGGCTGGGTATAAGAATAAGCAGTGCCGCGTTTCTTATACCCTGCCAAGGGCTACGGGGATTTGATAGCATTTCTTTACTAACTCTCTATTTACATCTATATCGAATTGCTAATTGACGTAATCTTATATCCATATTATTATGAAAATAAATAAGACATTTTTGTAAGAATTTGGAGGTAATAGCATGCGAGAGTATGATGATGCGGTACTGGAATGCTTCCTGGACAAACAGCTCCAGCTTTTTCCGGAAGCTGTAGCAGAGACACTGGATGAGGCAGAAGATTTTCTGGAAGAGTGCATGGCAGTCGTGGTAGATTCCGTGGAGGATGTCATTGAGTATTTTGATGAGGCCGGCATGGATGTGGACGGCGCTGTGGATGATGAGATTCTGGAGGCAGATGAAGTATTCGATATCGGAGACGGCAGATATCTGATCGTAGAAGCGTAGAACCGAAGATTATTGTACACAGAAACTGGAATGAACCGGAGCTCTCCGACATATATATGTTGGAGGGCTTCTTTGCGTAAGTCTCCTGTAAAAATCTCTTCCCCATTTGTAGGGAATGCGTTATAATGAAATAATGGACTTTTACAGAAAGGTATGGTAAGGAAAATGTTAGAAGGACAAAAATGTCTGGTCATCGGCTCCGGCATCAGCGGGATCGGTGCAGTGGCTTTATTGGAAAAATATCATGCAGACGTGGTTCTGTATGACAGCAGTGATAAATTGACAAAGGAAGATCTGGAGGCGAAGCTTCCCGGGGAAAGCAAGGCAGTCTGTATCGCCGGAGAACTGCCGGAGGAGGTAGAACTGAGCATTCAGGCAACCGTTTTAAGCCCCGGAGTACCTACGGATATTCCGCTGGTGAACCGTATGAGGGACCGTGGGGTACAGATTCTGGGAGAGATCGAACTGGGATTCCTTGCGGAGCAAGGCAGAGTGATCGCCATTACCGGCACTAACGGCAAGACTACAACCACCACACTGACCGGTGAGATCATGAAGGCACACTTCGGTAAGAATAAGACTTTCGTGGTGGGTAACATCGGTAATCCCTATACCCTGGAAGCGGATAAGACTTCAAAGGACAGTGTCACTGTAGGAGAGATCAGTTCTTTCCAGTTAGAGACCATACATACATTCCATCCGGTGGTATCGGCGATCCTGAATATCACACCGGATCACCTGAACAGACATCATACCATGGAGGCCTATGTGGCAGCCAAGGAAGCAGTGGCTTCCCACCAGACAAAAAATGATATCTGTGTATTGAATTATGACAATGATTATACCAGAGATTTCGCAGGAAGATGTCCTGCCACCCCGGTACTGTTCTCCTCCCATCACGAGCTGGAAAACGGTTACTTCCTGCGGGGAGATAAGATCATTAAGAGTGTGAACGGCGCAGAGACTGAACTAATGGATATTCACAAGGATATGAATCTGGTAGGCCTGTGCAATGTGGAAAATGTCATGGCAGCCATTGCTATTGCAGAGGGTATGCAGGTGCCCCTGGAGACGATTCTTACTGTGATCCGCAGTTTCCACGCAGTGGAGCACAGAATTGAGTTCGTAGCCACCAAGGGCGGTGTGGATTATTACAACGATTCCAAGGGAACCAATCCCGATGCCGCTATTCAGGGCATCAAAGCCATGAGCAAGCCCACGGTTCTCATCGGCGGCGGCTATGACAAGCAGAGTGAGTACGATGAGTGGATCGACAGCTTTGACGGCAAGGTAAAATGCCTTGTCCTCATCGGACAGACCAGAGAGAAGATTGCCGAATGTGCCAGAAAGCATGGCTTTGACAAGATCCGTTTTGCGGACACTTATGAGGAATGCCTGAAGCTGTGTACCGAACTGGCCCAGCCGGGAGAAGCGGTACTGTTGTCTCCGGCCTGTGCAAGCTGGGGCATGTTCCCGAACTATGAAGTCAGAGGACAGCTTTTCAAGGAATATGTACACGGACTGGCGGAATAAGAAATCATAACAGAAGTAAGGAGTAAAAGCAGGCATGGCGGAAACGCGGGGAAGAAGACGTAAAAAGAGACAACAATCCGAATACTTTTTTGACTACAGCCTGCTTTTTATTGTGCTGTTTTTACTGGGCTTCGGACTGATCATGATCTATTCGGCCAGCTCCTATGAGGCTTATGATTCCTATGGAGATGCCGCCTATTATATGAAGAAACAGCTGATCGCCAATATCATCGGTCTGGTCTTCATGATGGTCATTGCCAATATCCCGTATACCTTCTGGGAACGGTTTGCCACCCTGGGATATGTGGTGTCCATGATCCTGATCTTCCTGGTAAAGACACCCTTGGGTATCACTTCCCACGGCGCTACCAGATGGATCGGTATCCCACATACGGGCTTTAATCTGCAGCCTGCGGAAGTAGCGAAATTGTGTATGATCCTGTTCCTGGCAAGTCTGGTATGCAAGATGGGAAAAAGCGTCCGTACCATGAAAGGCTTCTTTACCATGATGGCGGCACCCCTGCCGATCGCAGCATCGGTGTACCTCATTACGGATAATTTGAGTTCCGCCATTATTATTATGGGTATTGCGGTGCTGATGGTATTCGTGGCAAGCCCGGATTACAAGAAATTCATCATCATGGGCGGCAGCGTACTGGCGGCGGCTGGACTTTTGGTAGTCGCAGTCGTACAGTTGGGAGATAAGATCGGTGGCAAGTTCCGTCTGGCAAGAATCCAGGCGTGGCTGAACCCGGAAAGTCAGGCACAGGATAAAGGCTTCCAGACCCTGCAGGCACTGTATGCCATCGGAAGCGGTGGCATCTGGGGCAAGGGACTGGGGCAGAGTATGCAGAAGTTAAGCTTCCTGCCCGAGGCACAGAACGACATGATCTTCTCCATTATCTGCGAGGAACTGGGATTGTTCGGAGCGGTTGCCATTATTCTCATGTTCATTATGCTCTTATGGCGAATGATGGTCATTGCCAACAATGCACCGGACCTGTTCGGCGCCATGCTGGTGGTGGGCGTTATGGGACATATCGCGATCCAGGCGATCTTAAACATTGCCGTAGTTACCAACTCCATTCCCAACACCGGAATTTCCCTGCCGTTTATCAGTTACGGTGGTTCTTCGGCATTGTTTTTGCTGTCGGAGATCGGACTGGTATTAAGCGTGGCGCGCCGGATCCAGTTAAAAGAGCTGTAGAAAAATACATATTCAGAAGACATGGTACGAAACAGTGCTTTCCTACATAAGATAAGATTATCATAAAAACGGGGATGGTGCTGTATGAAAGGAATCCGCATGCAGGGAGGCATTCCGCTGCAGGGGAAGGTACGCATACAGGGATCAAAGAATGCGGCACTTCCGATCCTGGCGGCAACGCTTCTTACCAATGAAGTATCCTATATTCAGAACTGCCCACGTATTGCAGATGTACATCGTTTTGTGCATCTGCTTCGGGAACTGGGATGTCTGGTGCACTGGCAGGAAAAAGGGATCCGGGTACAGCCGGGAGAAAATGAAGAACTTCCCTGCGAGAGAGCGGAGGCCAGACGGATGCAGGGGGAAGCTATCACCGGAATGCGTTCATCTCTGTGCCTGTTGGGAGCATTGCTGGGAAGATGTGGTTATGTGACCATGGAGCATCCGGGTGGGTGCGTCATCGGAGAACGGCCGATCGATCTGCACATCAGGGCACTACAGCAGATGGGCGTCGAATTCCGGGAGGAAGAAGGGCTTCTGTCTGCACAGGTGAAGGATGGGAAAATGCACGGGGCAGAGATCACACTGGAGTTTCCCAGTGTGGGAGCTACGGAGAATATTTTGCTGGCTGCGGTGAAGGCGGATGGAGACACCAGGATACTGGGGGCCGCCAGAGAACCGGAAGTGACGGAATTGTGCGAATTTCTGACGGCATGTGGTGCACAGATTGAGGGGATTGGAGGATCGGAACTTTTGGTTCATGGTGACAGACCACTTCATGGTACACGGTACACAGTTCCGTCAGACCGGATCGTAGCCGGGACGTATCTGTTCGCCTGTATCGGCTGCGGAGGCAGTACACTTTTGACAGAGGCTCCCTGGGAGCAGATGGAAGCGGTGACCTTTGTGGCGGAAAAAATGGGTGCACAGTGTATCACCTCGGAGGAAGGTCTGTTCGTACAGTGTTCCAAAAGACCGCAGGCCATACCGTATTTACGGACCGGACCTTACCCGGGGTTTCCCACGGATCTGCAGTCGGTGGCAATGGCGGTGCTGACGAAAGCGGAAGGATGCAGCTGCATTGAAGAGAATATTTTCGAGAATCGTTTTCGTATTGCGAAACCGCTAAAGGGCATGGGAGCAGAGATCGTTCTGAAGGACGGAAGACATGCCGTGATCACCGGAGTGGAGCATTTACGGGGAAGCCGGATGGAAGCCTGTGAACTTCGCGGCGGTGCGGCACTGGTTCTGGCGGGGCTTGCGGCAGAAGGCGAGAGTTTCGTGACAGGACAGCACTTTATAGAACGCGGATATGAAAATATCTGTAGAGACTTGAGAGAATTAGGAGCACGGATCATCAGTGTATAGAGACCGAAGCAAAATTATCAGAAGAATAGTGATCATAGGCATCCTGCTGCTGGCACTGGGCGGTGGTGCGGTGGCATTGCACTCCGTGTATACGGTACGTACCGTGTATGTGGAGGGCAATGTGCATTATACCGAGGACGAGATCATGGAGATCGTGATGTCGGGACCTTTGGGAGATAATTCCCTGTATCTGTCTCTGAAATACCGGGACAGAGGGATTCAGGACATTCCCTTTGTGGATGTGATGAATGTATCGATTCTGGCACCCGACACGATCAAGATCACTGTATATGAAAAAGCACTGGCGGGATATGTGAAATATCTGGATACTTATATGTATTTTGATAAAGACGGCTATGTGGTGGAAAGTTCCAGGATCCGCACCCAGGGAATACCGCAGATCACGGGGCTTTCCTTCGACCATGTGGTGCTGGGAGAGCAGCTGCCGGTGGAGGATCCGCAGGTGTTTTCCAGGATCATGGATCTGACAAAGCTTTTGAACAAATATTCACTGGCTGCGGACAAGATCTATCTGCATTCTTCCGGTGACATTACGATCTACTTCGGACAGATCAAGGTGTCCATGGGCAGTGACAACAGCCATATAGAGGACAAGCTGCAGTTGTTGCCGGACTTCCTGGAGAAGTTACAGGGTAAAAGCGGAACCCTGCAAATGGAAAACTACGAGGAAGGAAAGGGTAAATTTACCTTCAAACCGGACGCGTGAAACATTTGTGAAACATTTTGAAAAAATAGGTTGCTAAATTTGTAAAATGATTATATGATAGTCTATGTGAAGTTGAAAAAGGTTAAAAGGAGGAACTAACCTTGCTGGAGATTAAGACGAATGACGCGGATGTAGCTGCCAAGATCATCGTAGTCGGTGTAGGTGGCGCGGGTAACAACGCTGTAAATAGAATGATAGATGAGAAAATTGACGGAGTGGATTTTATCGGGGTGAATACCGATAAGCAGGCATTGCAGCTCTGCAAGGCTCCGAAACTGTTACAGATCGGTGAGAAGCTGACCAAGGGTCTTGGTGCGGGAGCCAAGCCTGAGATCGGCGAGAAGGCAGCTGAGGAGAGTGCAGAAGAGATTTCCGCAGCTCTGAAGGGTGCAGACATGGTATTCGTCACCTGTGGCATGGGTGGCGGTACCGGAACCGGAGCTGCTCCGGTAGTGGCCAAGCTTGCGAAGGATATGGGCATCTTAACCGTTGGTGTGGTAACGAAGCCTTTCCGTTTTGAAGCAAAAGCCCGTATGGTCAATGCATTAAACGGTATCGAGCGTATCAAGGAACACGTGGATACCCTGATCGTAATTCCCAATGATAAGCTTCTGGAGATTGTGGACAGACGTACTACCATGCCGGAAGCACTGAAGAAGGCTGATGAAGTACTGCAGCAGGCAGTACAGGGAATCACGGATCTGATCAATGTTCCCGCTGTCATTAATCTGGACTTCGCTGATGTACAGACCGTTATGAAAGACAAGGGTATTGCTCACATCGGTATCGGTGAGGGCAAGGGCGATGACAAGGCTATGGAAGCTGTCAAGATGGCAGTGGAGAGCCCTCTGTTAGAGACTACGATTTCCGGTGCTACCCATGTTATCATCAATATTTCCGGTGACATTACCCTGGCAGATGCTTCCGATGCGGCAAGCTATGTTCAGGAGCTGGCAGGAGACGATGTAAATATTATCTTCGGTGCCATGTATGATGAGTCCAAGTCCGACAGTTGCACCATTACGGTTATTGCTACCGGTCTGGAAGACAAGGCCAACAACGGTGTACAGAATCGTCTGGGAGGAGGCGCTGCATTCAGACAGCCTGCTTCCCATATGACTCCCAGTTCTCTGAAGGGAATGAATATACAGTCTACCGCTCCTACGACATCCCAGGGACAGGGAGGACAGGCTCCGAGACCCATACAGCCGGTGCCCGGTATTCATAAGCCTACAGATATCAGAAGCTCTGTAGAAGAGAAATCTCTGAAGATTCCTGATTTCTTACAGAGAAAGTAATACTTAGTATTTGTTTTTATCATAACGGAACATAATAAGAGCCACGACACAGAATACTGTGTTGTGGCTTGTTTTGCGTGGAGATTTTAGGAAAGCATATTAGTCTGCCGTTCTCTTTTTCCTGTGCAGAGAAATAATCCTCTCCCCCAGTACAAAGAACGCACCGATCGCACAAGGTAACAGCATGGTGGCGAAACGGTAGAGAAGCACGGCAGACAGGGCTTTGGCCTCCGGCAGGAGACGCCGAAACAGCAATGTGAAGACGGCTTCTACGGATCCAATCCCCGCCGGAGTGGGGATGACCCCCGCCAGCGACTGGCTGAGAGAGGTCAGAGCAAAACATTGCAGGAAAGAAAAAGGCAGATCGCCGTATTCTCCCCCAAGAGAATTGCAGAACACGATCCAGGGGATGATATACCAGGTAGTGAACTTTAATACATTACACAGGAACAGGTGAAGCAGCAATATTGGATCCTGTAACAGAGACCGGCTTTCCGCCTGTAGCAGGGCAAGCTTATGCCCGGCACCGGTGAGTTTTTCCTCCCAGGAGGGATGCTTTGCACGGAACCGGTTGGCCAGCAGATTACAGGCAGTCTGCATCCAGGGTACGGTAGCGACAGCTAACAGAACTCCTGCAATCACACAGACTCCTGCAAATCCCAGCAGGATATAACATTGATAATCGGCAAATGAAGCATGAATAAATCCATAGGTTGCCAAAAACAATAGCAGACTATAGACTGCCATAGAGACCTTGTGGACAATATATTGGAAAAAGTACATGCCGGTGGCATTGGGAACCGGGATTCCGGCTTTATTCAGATAATAGATCCCGGCTATGCCGGAGCCACTGCCCAGAGTGGCCGTCTTATAGAAAGAGCAGTAGAAAGCATTACAGAATCCCTTCAGGCGGGGATATTCCGGGTGCGTTTTATGCACGATCAGCCAGGTGATGTGCCCTTCAAAGATATGGTAGAGGATCACGGTCAGGAACAGGGACATGACCACTTGTGGGGAGACACCGGCAAGCTCCGTCAGCATATCCCCCATGGAATCCCGGAAGCTGTAATACAGGATGCCTAATAACAGACAGATAAACAGAAGCTTTCCTGCGAATTTTAATCTCTTTTTGGTAGTATCCGACACGGATGTTTCCTCCTTTTTGAATCTTTTAGTATGTAAAAATCTATTTTGATTGTCTCTCTTTTGCCTGAAAATGGAAAGAAACAGATTTTGAAAAACGTAGTCTTTTCACCGCATAAGTTTATCTTTTTTTTAGAATAAGGTAAGAGAATATCCATTGATTGTCCGGCAAAAAGTGGCTATGATTGATTTATTACAACAGTTTTGGACAATAATACAAGAATGAGAAAGGGAAAATGTATGCAGGAAGTCAAACAACCAAACAAAAAACCGTTCATATTCTATTATATGATTGCATTGATCGTGATTATCCTGATCAACAGTCTTCTGGTACCGCAGATCGTACAGAGGGCAGTGAAGGAAGTGGATTACAACACTTTTATGCAGATGACTTATGATAAACAGATCGATGAGGTACAGGTCCAGGACAATCAGATCGTATTCACGGCAAAAGATGACAAGACCATTTACAAGACCGGTCTGATGGATGATCCGGACAGAACGCAGAGACTGTATGACAGCGGGGCAAAATTCTCCAGTGAGATTGTGGAGGAAGCATCGCCGGTTTTAAGCTTCCTGATCAGCTGGCTGCTGCCGTTGATTATCATTATTGGCTTCGGACAATTGATGTACCGTCAGATGGCAAAAAAGGCCGGCGGTGACTCTATGATGTTCGGCATGGGCGGTATGGGCAAGAGCAATGCGAAGGTCTATGTAAAGTCTTCCAACGGTATCAAGTTCACTGATGTGGCAGGAGAGGACGAGGCGAAGGAAAATCTGACAGAGATCGTGGAATACCTGCATGACCCCGACAAATACAAAGAGATCGGTGCTTCCATGCCGAAGGGTATCCTCTTAGTAGGCCCTCCCGGAACCGGTAAGACGATGTTAGCCAAGGCAGTAGCCGGAGAAGCCAATGTTCCCTTTTTCTCCATGTCAGGTTCGGAATTCGTGGAGATGTTCGTAGGTATGGGTGCCTCCAAAGTAAGAGACCTGTTCAAACAGGCAAAGGAAAAGGCTCCCTGTATCGTATTTATCGATGAGATCGATGCCATCGGTAAAAAGCGTGATGGACAGGTGGGCGGAAACGATGAGAGAGAACAGACATTGAACCAGCTGTTGACCGAGATGGATGGATTCGAAGGCAACAACGGTGTTATCATCCTGGCGGCCACCAACCGTCCGGAGAGTCTGGATCCCGCATTGTTACGTCCCGGACGTTTTGACAGACGTGGCCGGTAGAGCTTCCCGACCTGAAAGGAAGAGAAGAAATTCTGAAAGTGCATGCCCGTAAGATCAAAGTCGCAGATAATGTGGACTTCAACAAGATCGCCCGTATGGCTTCCGGAGCCTCCGGTGCAGAGCTTGCCAATATCGTCAATGAGGCAGCTCTTCGGGCAGTCAGAGATGGACGTAAGTTCGCAACCCAGGCAGACTTAGAAGAGAGTATTGAAGTAGTCATTGCCGGTTATCAGAAAAAGAATGCCATCCTTACAGATAAGGAAAAGCGGATCGTGGCATACCATGAGATCGGACACGCACTGGTGGCAGCGAAGCAGACCAATTCCGCACCGGTACAGAAGATCACTATTGTGCCCCGTACCTCCGGTGCACTGGGTTATACCATGCAGGTGGAAGAGGAAGGCAATCATTATCTGATGAGCAAGGAAGAGATGGAGAACAAGATCGCTACATTGACCGGTGGACGTGCCGCGGAAGAGATCGCCTTCGGTTCTGTGACCACAGGAGCTTCCAACGATATCGAGCAGGCAACCAAGCTTGCCAGAGGCATGATCACCCGCTACGGTATGAGCAAGGATTTTGACATGGTAGCCATGGAGACCGTGACGAACCAGTATCTGGGCGGCGATGCTTCCCTGACCTGCTCCATGGAGACACAGACTGCCATCGACAGAGAAGTCGTGGAACTGGTGAAGAAGCAGCATGAAAAGGCAGGACAGATCCTGTTGGAAAACCGTGCGAAACTGGATGAACTGTCCCAGTATTTATATGAAAAAGAGACCATTACCGGAGAAGAATTTATGAAGATATTGAATTCCTAAATGGTTCCCGGAGAAGACGGAATCGGCGTTTGTGCCGGTTCCGTTTTTCGTTAAGAAAATCTTAATCATATGGTAAAGGCATCTTAACCCGTGCCTGCTGTTATCTTAAAAAAGAAACCGCTATACTTTTCCTGTAAGAAAAAGCTGTGGAATGGCAAATTTACAGATTACGGGAAGGGACTGGATATTAAGATGCGAAACAGAAACTACTTTAACAACAATAACATGCAAAAAGGAATCGCACTGGCGACCTGTATGGCAATCGTCATGGGACTGTTCACCGGGTGCGGGAAGAAGAACGATCTGCAGATTGCAGCGTCACCTGATGAAGTGCAGAAAGGGCGATATGTAGAGACGGAACTCGCACTTCCGGAGGAATGGAAGGACAAAAATATCAGCCAGATCTTTCGTTCGGGTGATGAATTACATTTTCTCGTGGCAGGAGGATCGGAAGGTCAGGTCTCTTTAGAGGAATGGATGCTGGGCGAAGGGGATACTCTGACGGAAGTGACGAAGGACTGGCTGAAGGCGCTTCCCGAGGGAAAGGGTCTGGAGAGCAGTGACAGTTTTACACTGTTGCAGGATGCGGAGGGGAATCAGTACCTGTACGGCAACTGTTACCGGGATGAGGAGAGCTCTTCCGCACATCTGTGGAAGGAAGCGGGCGGCAGTGCGTTGGATATTACACCACAGAAGTGGCTGGAGCCTATGGATATGGATGGCTATCGGTTCTATGATACGCCGCAGTATGTGACACTGACAGAGGATGAATTGTTAGTGGGACTGTCTTATTTTTCCCTGGATGTTGTATTGGCACAGGACGGAAGCCTGGTGAGCAGCCAGGAGAGCGACAGCCTGACAGACAGTGGTAGTCTGTCGGATAATAAGTGGGTCAGTGCTGTGGGAGATACGTTGTATCTGGCACAGGCAGATGAACAGGGCTCTGTGAACGGATTGTTACAGATGCAGCTGGATGGAAATAACGGGGCAAAAGCTAAGGGAGTGATTCCCTTTTCCCAGGACAGCTATAGCTCTGCTTATTTCAGTGTGCTGGAAGACGGCACAGTCTATGCGGCGGATGCAGACGGATTCTTCCGCTGCGACGCAGGCAATACCAACTGGCAGAAGCTGCTTCAGGGAATCGATACCGGTTTTTCTCTGTCGGATCAGTGGTGCAGGGATATTGTGGCGCTGGCGGACGGCAGTGTATACGCGTGGTTTGGAAGTGAGAGCGGGGATAAAATAATGATTTACCGCTACGATCCCGATGCGGTGACAGAGGTGACCGAAGAACTGACGCTGTATACCGTAGAGGAGAGCTTCTTTTTACAGCAGGCTGCGGTGCAGTATCATAAGCAGCATCCGGAGATACTGATCCATGTGGATGCGGCAATCTCCATGACGGATAAATACAGCGGAAATGCGGATTATCAGCAGATATATCAGGATCTGAACACTTCCCTGACCTCCGGCAACGGACCGGATCTCATGGTGATGGATCATCTGAAACTGGACACATATGCCTCTAAGGGCTTGCTGTTTAATCTGCAAGAGATATTGCAGCCCATGGAAGAGGACGGAACCCTGCTTTCCAACATCACAACAGCCTATGAAGAGGCGGATGGAAGACGGTATGCGGTGCCGCTGCAATTCGGATTATTGTTAGCTGTCGGCAGGGATGTGCAGCCGGAGGAAATGAGCAGCATGGACGCTATTGCTAACGCGGTATCCGGAAAGACGGAGAGTTATATGGGAGACCGTACCTGTGGCGAACTGGTGGAAGAGTTCTATCCGTTGATCGTGGATGATATTTTACAGAACCGTCAGGTGAATCGTGATACCTTACGCCCATGGTTGGAAGATTTGAAGAAGATTGCGGATAACTGTGGTATCCTGCCTTCCAGAAAAGAAGGCCGTGCAGCGAATATCTGGGATCTGGGATCTGATGTGAAACTGGTACTTCAGGAGACTGACGGCTTTAATCAGGCAATGACACCCTATGCTGTGGCAGAACTGTTGAATGCCAATGTGGTATCCGTGGAAAATGCATTTTATCCGAAGATGGTCATTGGAATCAACAGTCGGAGTGAGCATGTGGAGACAGCAAAAGAGTTCCTGCGTTTTGCCCTGTCCGAAGAATTACAGAGTGTGGATACCTATGAGGGATTCCCTGTCAATGCAAAAGCGTTGGAGACGCAGGCTGCAGCAGACCGCAGCATGGCGGAAGCCTATACCACCTATGATATCGACGGCAGTACCGCAGAGTTCGCTATCAAAGCCTACTCTGAGGAGACCGCAAAACAGCTGATGGATCTATGCAAGACTGCAACCCTGTGCCTCAAGGAAGACACTCAGATCGAGACTTCCCTGACCGAGAGCTTACAGGCATACCTAAACGGGCAGGCGAGTGTGGAGGAAGCCATGGATGCGGTGGAAGGAAGCCTGAAGATGTATCTGGCGGAGTAGTGCTCCGCTCAGCATTCAATAGTCGATTCCCACAGGAAAGTAACTTGTAAACATAGGATAAAGCCGCTATAATTTTAAGTATAATAAAGCGGTGGAGAATTTACTTATGGAGATTTATGTGGATGCGGATGCCTGTCCGGTGGTGGACATAGTGGAAAAAACAGCACGGAAGTATCAGATTCCGGTGACACTTCTGTGCGATACCAATCATATACTGACTTCCGGTTACAGTGAGGTAGTGGTCGTGGGAGCCGGCGCGGATGCAGTGGATTATAAATTGATCAGTCTCTGCCACAGGGGAGATATCGTGGTATCTCAGGATTATGGCGTGGCAGCTATGGCACTTGGTAAGGGAGCCTACGCAATCCACCAGTCCGGCAAATGGTACACGGATGAGAATATTGATCAGATGCTCATGGAAAGACATCTGAATAAAAAGGCAAGACGTGCTTCTCAGAAAAATCATTTCAAAGGCCCGAAGAAACGGACAGAAGAGGATGACGAGAGATTTGCACAATCCTTTGAACGGATGGTAAAAGCAGCACTGGAGGAATCAGAATGATACTTTTTTCAAAGAAAAGCGAAAAGAAGACTTACGACCGGAGCAATCAAAAACCTGTCATCAAAGCCAGCATCTGCAACGGCGAACAGGTGGCGGGATTCAAGGATATCCATACGGGAAAATTCGAAGAAGTCATGCTGATCCGCAGGGCAGAGGATCTTGAGACATTTAAGACGATGTATGGAATTGAGGAAGAGATTGCGAAGGAATACTGAGATGTCTAATGCCAACATAGATGAACTGAATGGACAGGCTGTACTGGATTTGATTATGGGGCGGTTAGGGCGGAAAGATTCTGCAGTGGAGCACTGGAAGGGGTCCTTCAGAACGGATCGATAACCAAATGGCTTAAAAGGCTGGAAAAATCGCCTGATGCAATTGAAGAAAGTGAGTAGTGCGGTGGTATAGAAGAGTAATTGATTTTATAGAGCGAGGAACAGACTAAGAAAAGAAAAATTATTTTAGCACTGATGACAATATGTATTTTATCGTTTGCTTCCTGCGGAAAACAGGAAACTACAGCGACAGCAGAACCCATTCCCACTGCTGTTGAATCTGCACAAGTAGAACTTACAGAAACAACCACGGAGACATCCTTGGTAGATTATTCACAGAGAGAAGGCAGCTTGAAAGAGTCTCACCCTAATATCATTATTTTTACAAATGAAAAAAACTCAGGAACACCCTATCCCTGAGCTTTTTAAAGTAAAAAATAATGCGGAAGATGGGACTTGAACCCACACGGTATTGCTACCACAAGATCCTTAGTCTTGCTCGTCTGCCAATTCCGACACTTCCGCATAGCGACACAAAATAATTACTATCTCGCATCACGCAAGAATGATAATAACATCTTCCCACAGCAATGTCAACATGATTTTGAAATTTGTAGGAATTATTTATACACTTAGAACAGTTTGGGAGAAATGTAAAGATAGAAAATTATGACGATGGCGTCTTAGATTTATTTCTGATATAATACATAACAGAAAATACACTACAGATGATTATTGGAAAAATATAAACAGAAGAAGGAACAACAGTTATGGAATCAAGAGTAGAAAAAGCAGCAGAAAGAAAAATGTGTGGCTACAATTGTGCGCAGGCAGTGGCATGCACGTATTGTGATCTGGCGGGAATTGATGAAGAGACGGCTAGGAATCTTACTCAGGGATTTGCGGCAGGTATCGGCGGCAGCATGGAAGCTACCTGCGGAGCTGTCATCGGTGCGGTCAATGTACTGGGACTGATCAATAAAAATCCGCAGAAGACCATGCAAGGGTCCAGAAGGATAATTCAGAGCTTCAAGGAGCAGAACGGAACCGTGATCTGTAAGGAATTAAAAGGCATCAACGATGGCATTGTAAAGAGAGAATGCATCGACTGCGTCAGAGATGCAGCGGCTTTACTGGAAGCAGAATTACCGGAAAGCTATGGAAAGTCGAAACCGGTAGTACCATAGAGGTGTGACAGCATGAGTACAAAAGAAACTTCAGCGGATAAAACAAAATACCGCCTGGCGGAAGCGGCGAAAAAGTGTATGGCAGCTTCCGGCACCGATGCCATGACCGTGACGCAGATCGTGCAGACCTGCGGCGTGACGAGGCAGACTTTTTACCGGAACTTTCAGGACAAATATGACCTGATCAACTGGTATTTTGATAAGCTCTTACTGGAATCTTTTGCCCAGATGGGAGACGGACTTACTGTATACGAAGGACTGACCAGAAAGTTTGAATTCATTCAAAATGAGAGAGTCTTTTTTGCTGGGGCATTCCGATCGGATGATCATAATTCTCTAAAGGAACATGACTACGAGCTGATCCTGAATTTCTATACACAGCTGATCAGGCGTAAGACCGGCAGACAGCTTGAAGAGAACCTTTTATTTCCCTTGCAGCTTTATTGCAGAGGATCTATTGATATGACTGTGGAATGGATTTTCGCTCCGAGGGAGAGAACGCCGGAGCAGATGGCGGCGCTGTTGGTAAGTGCACTTCCTATGCCGGTGACAGAATTATTTCAGCAGTTGGGTGTATTGCGGTAGTGAAAAAATCACCAAAAATATTTGTGAAAAATTACTAAAATAGATGTACACATTGTGAACTTTCTGTAAAAAGTGACAGTCGGGGCAAACTGTCACTTTCTTTATGCGATGTTTGCAGTTAGAATAAAATTATCAATAAGATTGTTTTTATGTCGAAAGGAGATTATGTATCATGGCAAACAGAATTATGCTCAACCAGACCTCTTATCACGGTGCAGGAGCAATTGCAGAAATCGTAACCGAAGCAAAGGCTCATGCTTTTCAGAAGGCATTCGTATGTTCCGATCCGGATCTGATCAAGTTCGGTGTGACCGGAAAAGTAACCGGACTGCTTGACAAGGAAGGTCTTGCTTATGAAATTTATTCCGATATTAAGGCTAATCCTACTATTGACAATGTGAAAAACGGTGTGGCTGCTTTCAAGGCATCCGGTGCAGATTATATCATCGCCATCGGTGGTGGTTCTTCCATGGATACCTCCAAAGCCATCGGTATCATCATTGCCAACCCGGAATTCGAAGATGTACGCAGCCTGGAAGGCGTAGCACCTACCAAGAAACCCTGTGTACCCATCATCGCAGTACCCACCACAGCCGGTACCGCAGCTGAGGTTACGATCAACTACGTTATCACCGATGTAGAGCGCAAGCGTAAATTCGTCTGTGTAGATCCTCATGACATGCCCATCATCGCTGTGGTAGATCCCGAGATGATGTCTTCTATGCCCAAGGGACTGACTGCTTCTACCGGTATGGATGCTCTGACCCACGCTATCGAAGGTTACACCACCAAGGCGGCATGGGAGATGACCGATATGTTCCACCTGAAGGCAATCGAGATCATTTCCAAGTCCCTGCGCGGCGCTGTAGCCAATACCAAGGAAGGCCGTGAAGGCATGGCTCTGGGTCAGTACATTGCAGGTATGGGCTTCTCCAACGTAGGTCTTGGTATTGCCCATTCCATGGCACATACTCTGGGTGCTGTCTATGATACCCCTCATGGTGTTGCCTGCGCAATGATGCTCCCCATCGTTATGGAGTACAATGCTGACTGCACCGGTGAAAAGTATCGTGAGATCGCTCGTGCTATGGGAGTGGAAGGTGTAGACCAGATGGATCAGGCAACCTATCGTAAGGCTGCTGTAGATGCCGTTCGCAAGCTGTCCGAGGATGTAGGTATTCCTTCCAAGCTGGAAGCACTGAAGGAAGAGGATCTTCCTTTCCTGGCAGAATCCGCTCATGCAGATGCCTGCGCACCCGGCAACCCTAAGGATGCAAGCATCGAGGATCTGACCGAGCTGTTTAGAAAGTTGATGTAATCATTGACTTGTACTGTAGATATTTTAAGCCTCCCGGGAGAAATTTCGGGAGGCTTTTTTCACATATTTTTATACAAATTATGGATTGAAAAAAATAAAGTTACGGAACTATAATGATTTCTGTTTTGAATTTTATAATTATAACAGCAAGGAAAGTGACGTGACAAAAGATGGAAAGTGAAAGTAAGAAAATAACCATGAGAGGAGAATTATTTTGAGTTCGTATCCGTTCTCTCGCCTCAAAAAGAACCGGCAATGTGATTAAATTTGCTACTGTTTTTTTAGAAAAATATATGCTATTCTAGTTAACGAGCAGGTTTGCAGATGCAGACCTGCTCGTTTTGGTAAACAGGCATCGTTAAAAATAAAACAAAAAAGGATACAGATATGAACAATACAAAATACACCAAAGAACAGATCCGTGAAAGAATCCAACAGAAAAAGATTCTGTTTGACGGAGCTTTCGGCACTTATTACGGAGGAAAATACGACACGAGGCAGCTGCCGGAGCTGGCGAATCTGGAGGCTCCGGAGCGGGTAAAGGAGATCCACAGAGAGTATCTGGAAGCAGGAGCACAGATTTTACGAACCAATACCTTTGCTGCTAACAGCTTCTGCATGGATATACCCCGGGAACAGATCGGAGAGACACTGCGCAGTGGGCTTCGACTGGCAAGGGAAGCAGTGGCAGAGTGGAGAGAGACCACCGGAGAGACGAAAGAGATCTACATAGCGGCGGACATTGGCCAGATTCCAGGGGAGGCCATGGCACAGAAAGATGCTTTAAGCAGAGAATATGAAGAAATTTGTAATATTTTTCTGGAAGAGGGAGCGGACTTTTTTGTCTTTGAAACTTTTTCCGAGATGGAAGAGCTCCTGCCTGCGATCAAAATGATCGGGGAACAGGCATTTATTACGGTACAATTCTCTGTAAACCAGTTCGGCTACAGCAATGCAGGATTAAGTGCCAGAAAGCTTTTACAGAGAGCGGGTGAGGCAAAGGAAATCGATGCCGTGGGCTTTAACTGCGGTGTGGGTCCGTCCCATATGCACCGGATCCTGCAGATACTGGAAAAACCGGAAGGAAAACTTCTCACAGCCCTTCCCAATGCGGGGTATCCTCAGATGGTCACCGGCCGTATGCTCTTCACCGGGGATAACAAAGACTATTTTGTGGACAGAATGCAGCAGATGACTGCCCTTGGAGTGGATATGGCAGGGGGGGGGCGGGGGGCGGCAACCGGAAAAAAAGA
>ERZ860023.722-NODE-722-length-17455-cov-1.755575_pt1 | contig 17455 bp, 21 predicted proteins | sample MGYA00509983_ERZ860023 | MGnify/ENA primary metagenome ERZ860023 (study PRJEB30046, sample SAMN00715180) | human gut metagenome | study: EMG produced TPA metagenomics assembly of the A metagenome-wide association study of gut microbiota in type 2...
ACGTCTGAACGGTACGAAAAGGCTCCATTCCATGCTCGACCGCATAGGCGTTCGCCCTTTTAATTCTTTCCGTACTCCAATTTGACGCGCCGATTATTCCTACCCTGCCCTTTTCTTTTAAATACTGCATAGTCTCAATAATTTCCTCTGCCGGTCTGTCCGGTTCGTCACGATGGAGAAGATATATATCTATATAATCTGTCCTTAACGCCTCAAGGCTTTCACAAAGCTCCTGACAAAGATTTTCTTTAGAAAGATTTATAAACCAGTTCTTACCCTCGTTTCTTACTCCGCATTTTGTAGACAAGCAGATCTTATTTCGATTCCCTCTGGAATCCAGCCATTTTCCTAAACATTCCTCGCTTTTACCTCTGCCGTTTTCAACCCATTCATAATAATTTCTTGCAGTATCTATAAGCGTGCCTCCGTTTTCATAAAAGCAGTCAAGCATATCAAAGGAAAGAGCCTCTGAGACCCTTGTCCCGAATCTGCCTGTTCCAAGACCTATTTTAGATATTTTTGTATCATTTATATATTTCATTGTTAATCAGTCTCTCCTTAGGTACGGCATATAAAACCGTTTCATTCAGATTCATATAGCTTCTCAGAAAAAAGCTGTGATCAGGTAAAATTTCCTTTATTTTCAGCGGAAGCCTCCATAAATCATCAGGCTTATGATATACTGCCGCTGCAATCAAAGGCTTATACTTTTTAATAGTTTCAATCGCTCCGTTAATCAGCTTTTCTTCAAATCCCTCTACATCTATTTTAATAAACGTCGGCTTAATATTATACTTTCCGCATATATTGTCAAGCGTATCCGCATAAACCTCAAAGCCTTCCTTGCCTATCAGTGAGTTTTCGTTCAAGTAATTTTTCATTCTCAGGATATCAGGCTTATCAGATAAGGCACATTTTATAACGTTTACGCGGCAATCGGCTGCCTCGTTCATTTTTTCTATTCTTCTGTAATTTTCGGGATCAGGCTCAATAGCTATATATTTTTCATAATTCCCGCTGCTGTTTTCAGTAAAATATCTTAATATGTCTCCTCGGAATGCTCCGCAGTCTATAAATACCTCGTCCGATATTTTCTTATAAATGTCATAGGCAAAATATTGTTCTTCTATAGGAAATGAATTTATGAATGAATCATATTTACCACAGGCAAATTCAATAATATTTTCATATGTTTCTACTGATAAATCATCGCGAAAATTGTTTTTCACCAAATTAAGCTTATCCGCATTGTTTTCTCTCCATTTATCCGGTAAATTGAAAATAAGAGGCTGATTTTTAAACAACTCGCATATATCTGATATTTCATAAATACATCTGACATCAATATATCCTAAATCATTCAGATATTTTCTTATACCCGGATAAAATTTCCTGTTTAGCATACAAACTATAACGATACATTCGGAATTTCTGCATTTATAAGGCTCCGAGATATTTATATTATTAAACTGCATTCCATGCTTATTTCTGTCAGAATCAAAAAAAACAGAGGGCTTGATTCCGTTTTCTAAAAGCATATCAGAAAATACCAAACCGCAGAAACCTGCTCCGTAAATAATGATTTCGCTTTTCTGTAATTGACTGTATTTAAGATCTGAAATCATTTTTTTAATACCTTCACTAAAAGTATACCTGCATTTCCAGCCGGTAGTTCTTCTGAATTTATCTGAATCAAACGAAAAGTCGGACTGAGAGCATTCTCCGAAAATTAGGCGGCTTTTATTTCCGGCAATATTGTTCGCAATCCTCAGATAATCCCGAAAAAGCAAATTCTGACCGGAGCCGACGTTATAGACGCCTTCAGCCTGCTTTTCTATAGCGGCTATCACCGCGCAGGCCGCGTCGTCAGCGCAAATGAAATCATAGTGTTGATTTCCGTCGGAATAAAATTTTATATCTTCTCCCTTTATCATTTTATACAGCGAGTTCTGAAGCATCTGTCTTTTAGCCGGAAACGCTCCGAAAACACTGTGAAATCTAAGCTCTGTCAGAATAACGCCATTTGCAGATTTTTTCAGACTCTCATATAAATAAAGCTTAGCTCTGCCATAAGAGGAAAGTGTGTTATTATCCGTTACATAATCCTCTCCGACATTACCGTAAGCTCTGCCGTATTCCGCCTGACTTCCTATAAGTATGATCTGATCAATACGGCATTTTTCCATTATATTATTTACCTGATTGCCAAGTGCGACGGCGCAAGACATATTTATATCTTCATTATTTCTTTCTTCCGCTCCGCTGCCGGCCCACGCTGAAACGATAACCGCTTTATAGAAAGAAACGAGCTTGCCTGACCGACCAATGTCGCTGCCGAATATATCCCATTCAATAAAATTAATATTCTTATTACTATTTTTTTTTCGCCCTGCGGCGTCAATACAATAGCCCATATTCAGAAGATTTTTACACAGGCATGTGCCAATCAGACCTGAAGAGCCCAACAGCAATATATTATTCATAATTAAACCAATCGTTCATAATAAATTCACCGCTTAAAATAAATTTTTCTATATATAGATTCCACAAAGCCTTACAACCTGCCGCATAAAAAGAAATCATATATTTTCAATAAAGTGATTTTTATATTTGTTCCAATACTCCTTATACACAAATTCGTAATTATTATCAAAATTTAATTGATACATTCTGAAAGTAACCAAAAAATTTTTAGGCTGCCATAATTCTTCATAAGAATACATATAATTCATTCCCAACGCCTTCATTACATTACCGCTTCGAATATTATCAATATCATGCGTTGCAGTGATATATGACATACCGTCTTTTTTTACCTGTTCAACGACTGCGCTGCACGCTTCCCTTACAAAGCCTTTATGCCAAAGATTTTTCAGTAATCCATAACCAAGATCGTGGCCGACTTCTGTACTTATATTAACATAACCAACAGGAATATTATCTTCCTTTAGGCAAACAGCATATCTGTAACCGCAAGGCTGTAAATAAGCCTTAGCGTATCTTTCATCATAAAAATCCTTTGTTTCTTCAATTGATTTTAACGGAAACCATGGCAAAAACGTATTAACTTCAATATCGCTGAAAATTTTAAACAAAGCATTCAAATCGTTTTCCGTAAATTTCCTCAATATCAAACGATCCGTTTCAAGTCTAGGTGTATTCATTAACGCCTCCCGTTCTTCATAAAAATAAAGGATGCTTCAATTACAAAATCGTTTACGAGCAATAATAAATAAAAGACAAATGATTCATATACGAACGAAGATTAAATCTGTAATCCGGATTAAAGCTCTTTATGATCATAGGAACCTCCCACAAATCCCGCGTTTTATGGTAACCCGCTGCGGCTATCAACGGTCTGAAATTTTTTATAGTATTTTCAGCGCCCTTTAACGCTTTAATTTCAGACCCCTCGATATTCATCTTGATATATGTAGCTTTTCTTCCTTCCAACGCCTTGTCTATCGTTATTGTATTGACACTTTCGTTTCCAATATCCGCCATAAAGCTTCCCGGACCTTTGAGAGAATAAAAAGTTTCTGTTCCGCATTCGTCATAAACGGCAGCGTTAAAAATTTCAGACCTTTTTCTTATATCTAACGGCAGTCCGTCAATAAACTTATTTAAAAGCTGAAAATTATACGAGTCCGGTTCAAAGCCGTAATACCTTTCAAAAACGCCGCCGTTTATTTTCAAAAAAGTTTCCATACTTATACCGTTAAAGGCTCCGCAGTCAACAAAGCACGCGTCTGTTTCATTTCTATAAAAATCCTTCTCAAAATACTGGCTTTCCTGTGTAATCGTCGGTACCTCTGTACATCGTCAATAAGTCTGAACCTTACTATCTTTTCATAGGTTTCTTTTGAAACATCATCGTCAAGCAAATCATATACATGAGTTACGTTATCCCTGTTTTTAAGCATTTCACCTATATCAGAACAGGACGGTAGGTTATACTGATCTCCATGAAAAAGGCTGTGACATCTTCTGAAATATGTATAGTCGATTACGTTTCTACAGCCCGCCTCGCTCAGCCGCCTGTGAACACCGCTGTGCCCGCCGATTCTCAAAGCCTCTTCAAAGCTTTTGCAGTATCTTTTGCCGTCGGTATTTATGGTAACTATAACAAGCGCGTCCGCTCCAAACCGTGCGGCGATATCCTCCGGAGAAATAATTTCAAGCCCTTCGCAGAATTGACCCTGCTTTTCCGGCTTGCCGTCGGCAAAGCAGACAGGATAAATACCTGCGTCATTCAGATACTTCAAAAACGCTATACCTGCGCTGCCTGCGCCGTAAAGAACAATCTTATTTATCATATTCCCAAGATCAGATTTCATTTTTTCTATGCTTATTTCAATTTCAGATCTTATTTTGTCAAATTCCTCATAAATACTATCAATACGGTTCATTATTCTTCTCCGTCAAGAATTAACTTTATTGTTTCCGCAACGCTTTCAGCGTCAATTCCGTAAAGCTTATTAAGATATTCCCTCGAACCTGTAACAGGAGCGAATGAATCAGGAAAACCAAGCTTTACAAGTCTTGCATGAGAACCCGCGCCGCCTTCAAGAATTACATTTCCGACAGCGGATCCAAGACCTCCGTTTTTACTGTGTTCTTCAAGTGTAAAAATAAAGTCATATGTTTTCATGCATTCTTCAATAAGCTCCCTGTCAATCGGCTTGATCGTAGGCATACTGTAAAGAGAAATATTTATTCCTGATTGTCTCAGCAGCTCCGCAGCCCTGACGCCGTCCTTCAGCATAGTTCCAGCAGCAAACAAAACCGCCCTTTCTCCTTTATTCATTTCTATTGCCTTACCGATTTTAAAATCTACAGGTCCGCTATGCACCGCAGGATCAACGCTTCTTCCGATTCTTATGTAAACGGGACTATCAAGCTTGTATGCGGCATACATAGCCGCCTCCATTTCAATTGGATCGCCGGGGCATATAACAGTCATATTCGGCAAAGACGTCATAAGCGACAAATCGAAATATCCGTGATGAGTAGGTCCGGCAGGACCGTACGCATGACCGCCTCCTACTCCTACAAGCACTACCGGATTTTCCTGAAAGCTGACGTCAAGCTCTATTTGCTCAAAAGCACGATATGTCATAAATGATACAACATTATAGATAAAAGGCTTCATTCCCATAGCGGCAAGACCGGCGCCGAGCTGACAAAATTCTGCTCCGCAATACCGATATTAACGAATCTATCCTTGTATTTTTTTTCAAATTCCTCAAACACCGAAAATCCGGTATCGCCGATAACGCAGATAACCCTTTCGTCCTTTTCAGCAATTTTGTCGAGAACCCTAACAAACGTATTTCTCATGATTCAAGCTCCTTTAAAATAGTTTCAAGCTGTTCATCGTTCGGCGATTTGAAATGCCACTCCAGACGGTTTTCCATAAACGACGCGCCCTTGCCTTTGATTGTATCGGCGACTATTACCGTAGGAGCCGAAGGCATTCTTGCCGTGGAGGTCATAAGCGCCTTTAGAATCTGTCCGTAATCGTGACCGTTTATTTCCTGAACATTGCAGCCGAAGCTTCTGAATTTCTGCGCCATATCTCCCATATTCATGACTTCAACATCGCTGCCGTAGGACTGAAGCCTGTTTCTGTCTATGATAAGCGCCAGATTTGACAGACTGAAACGAGCGGCGCACATCGCAGCTTCCCATACGGAACCCTCGTTGCATTCTCCGTCGCCCATAAGAACATACACGTTTCCGTTATAACCCATGCACCTTTTAGCATAAGCCATGCCTATACCGACATTTGCCCCATGTCCAAGCGATCCAGCCGACATTTCAACTCCCGGAACAACATATCTTCTTGAATGCCCCGCATAGTTTTCACCATCGACAACATGCTTTTCAAGATCCTCCATCGGTATAATCCCCTTGTGTGCAAGAACCGTATAAAGCGACGCGGCAATATGCCCCTTGCTCAGAATAAATACATTTCTGTTAGGATCATCGAGATTTTCCGGGCTTATATCCAGAACTCTCGTATATAAGACCGATAATATATCTATCGAGGAATATCCTCCTCCGATATGTGAATCCCGCGTTCTGTGCAGGATTTTTGCAACATCTTTTCTCACATTCAAAGCAAACTGCTGAATATCCCTGTAATTATTATCAGACATTACTTACTCCTTTCATATACCTGTTTATAAAATCCAATGCAATAGCTCTCACGCCTTCACCGGATTTCTGACGCATTGTAAATTCAGCAGACATTTTCACAGTATCCTCAAAGCTGTAAATCGGTCTCCAATCAAGCATATTTTTAGCCTTTGTACTGTCAAGCTTTAAAATATTAGTTTCAATAACATTATCGAGGGATCCGCTTATTTTATAATCCGCTCCGCTGAATTGACCGCACAGCAAATCCGTCGCTCTTTCAACTGTAGCAAACCCGTCAGGTTCCGGTCCGAAGTTAAAGGCAGACGAATAATCCGAATCGGCGTTTCCGCTTTCATACAATTTCTGAATCAGAGCCAGATACCCTCCCAGCACGTCCAATACATTCTGCCACGGTCTTATAGCCTTAGGATTACGTATCTCGGCTACGACGTTCTGCGAAAAACAATCTAACAGATAAGGAAAGAGTCTGGTAAGGTTATAATCTCCGCCTCCTATAACATTGCTGGCTCTTGCCGTAGCAATAGGAATATTAAGCTTACCTCGCTCAAAAAACGACCTGCGGTAGCATTCGGTTATTAACTCCTGACACGCCTTGCTTGTAGAATAAGGATCCTGAGCGCCCAATACCGAATCCTCTTTATAGCCTAACGTGCTCTCAAGATTTTTATAGCATTTATCGCTTGTTACAACCAAAACCGCTTTTACCGTATTTGTTACCCTTACCGCTTCAAGCAGATTAACGGCTCCTATAATATTGGTATCAAATATGTAATCTGTTATTTCAGCGCTTTTATTAAGGGTTGAATGAGAAGCGAAGTGAATAACTATTTCAGGCCGGACCTCGCATAAATAATTCCTTATACATTTTCTGTCCTGTATAAAGCCTAAAAAACTTCCCGCCATTTGAGGCGAAGCCTGTGAGAAAAACGGCGTGCTCTCGCTTTTTTCAAGCGCATAGCCGTATACCTCTGCGCCGAGCTTTTCAAGCATAAGCGACATCCAGGTTCCCTTAAAGCCCGTATGACCTGTCAGAAGAATTTTCCTACTTTTAAAAAATTCCCTTTCAAACATTATCCGCCGCCTTTTTCTCCCAATTCGGTGAAAATTCCTCCCCAACCTGAATAAAAGACGTTCTTTTATTCCAATTGCAGTGCGACGACTGATAACATCTGCGGCACGGCAATCCATACCTGCCGTATTTACATTTTCACGGTATTTCTGATATTCCGGAGCGTTCCATACATCCATGAAGCTCATGCCACCGTCATATTTGAAGAATTTAACCGGAGTTGACATACAAGGTCTTACATATCCGTCGGAGCCAAGGAAAAAGTCTCTCCAAGCTACAAAGCAGTCCTTGTGCATATTATCTCCGGCTATATCCTCGCCGGCAATATGCGGAAGCTTTAAAACTATTCCCAACTCGTCTCCAAGCCTGACCGCTTCGTCAAATATACATCTGACTTCGTTCTCCATTCCCCATAGAGTTTCGTGCAAAAGCTCGTTATTGAATACGGTAAGATAAACTACCTTTACCTCCTCTATTCCTATTTCAGCCGCAAGCCTTACAAGATCCGGCAGTTCCCTTATATTTGATTTCATAGCGCAAAAAACAAAGTTTATCCAAGGATATTTCAAACCCCTTGCTTTTTTCTCAGCGACTATATCTTTCAGATCCGACGTAATAATCTCCAGATCAGAACCTCTTCTTATTCTTGAATTAGTTTCTGAATTAGCTCCGTCTACGCTTAACGCAAAAACGTCCACGTTATATTTAAATATACTTTCCTTGATTTTTTTCAGATTCATTCCATTAGTGCAGAAATACTTCCTTGCGCTGTGCCTGTCGATAATCTCAAGCATTTCATTAAAATCAGGATGTATGGTAGGCTCCCCCCATCCCATCAGCGTAACCTCTTCTATGGTGTCCATCATAGGTTCAAAGGAACGGAATATATCCATATCAAATGATGTCAGCTTAAAATCGGCGGCGTTTCTTCCGCACATAATACAATTCAGATTACAGGCGTTAGTCAGCTCGAAAACAAGTCTTCTCGGATATGATTCAAGTATCGTTTTATTTTCTCTGATCTCATTTAAATTCAATTCTGTATTTTTTTTCTGCTTTTCTGTAAGAGGCTTTCCCTCAAAAAGCATTTTTGTCTTTGCTCTGATTACCATACCTCAATCTCCATTCAATAAATTTTTACTCCCATTTAATCCACGGGGCTTTATTTTCATCAATCAGGCTGTTCAATATATTCTGATCCCTCAATGTATCCATACACTGCCAAAAGCCGTTATGCTTATAAGCGGAAAGCTGACCGTCAATCGCCATGCTTTCCAAAGGTTTTTTCTCAAAAACAAGATCAGGATCGTCGTTTAGATAATTAAAAATTTCCGGCTCCAAAACCATAAAACCGCCGTTTATCCAACCGCCGTCCTCCTTACTTTTTTCTGTAAATCTTCGGATTACGCTTCCGTTATCAATATCCAGAACTCCGAATCTTCCGCCGGGCTGTATTGCCGTCATAGTGGCATATCTTCCGCCCGCCTCATGGTGGTCAAGCAGTCTGTTAATATCCACGTCTGAAACTCCGTCGCCGTATGTAAGCATAAATCTTTCGCCGTGAATATAATCCTTTACTCTTTTTATTCTGGCGCCTGTTTGGGTATTAAGCCCAGTGTCTACCACAGTAACTCTCCATGGCTCCGCTACGTTATTATGTATGATCATTTCATTTTTATTAGAAAAGTCAAATGTCACATCAGAACGATGAAGATAGTAATCAGCAAAATATTCCTTTATCACATATCCCTTATATCCGCAGCAAATAATGAAATCATTATATCCGTAATATGAATAATATTTCATAATATGCCAGAGTATAGGATTACCGCCTATTTCAATCATAGGCTTCGGCTTAAGATGGCTTTCTTCACTGATTCTCGTACCTAATCCGCCTGCAAGTATTACAACCTTCATAATATTCTCCATTCATTAGTAGGCGCATTGACCGTCAATAATAAATACTTTATTAAGAATAACAGTATCGCATACAAAAAACAAATTTTATTTACAATATAAAATATATATCGGCTGAAAAGTAAAAAATTAAAGACGGTTTTATTTAATTATCAAGCAAACTGCATGGAAGTATTTTACTGATTTACTATTTTTATATATCATAAATTATTAGCTTATTATTGCCTTTTTTAATTTTATGTGTTAAAATGTAATCTGTAACGCAAAACAGGAGGCAGCAATGAAAAAGAAAAGTTTATTGAAAAGAATTGCCGTAATAGCTTTAGCGGCGATTATAGTTATTGGTTTTGTGCTTCTGCCGATACTAAATCTGAGCTGATCGGAGGAATACAAATGTCAGAAAAAAAAGATAAGGATTCATATGCAAGAGATACTCTTGCCTTCTCTGTTCCGCCGGAGCATAAAAAGCGTCCGCGACAATCTGAGAATATTCAACAACAGCAGGATCAAATGCATTATCAGCAATATCCTCAGGGGCAGCAATCTCAGGGGCAGCGGCCTCAAGGACAACGACCTCAGGGACAACAAACACAGGGACAGCGACCTCAAGGACAGCGGCCTCAAGGGCAACGACCTCAGGGACAGCGGCCTCAGGGACAACGGCCTCAAGGGCAACGACCTCAGGGACAACGACCTCAAGGACAGCGGCCTCAGGGACAACGACCTCAGGGACAACGACCTCAAGGGCAACGACAAACGCCTAAAAAAAATTCTCAGCAATATTCGGCCTCTTCAAAGCAAAAGGCTAATAAAAGGCGTAAAAAGGGCGGATGCCTTAGTAAAATCTTATTCTCACTGCTCGGCATTGTGGTCGTCATATTCATTATATATTCAGTAATTTCTTTATCACTAATAAGCAAGGTAAACGTTGTTGAAAACGGAGAAAGAAACGAGCCCAGCCACTCTCTTTACACTTCGCCGTCCGTAAGAAATATTCTTCTTATAGGCACGGATTCAAGAGGAGAAGACAGAGGAAGATCCGATTCAATGATACTTATGTCAATAAACAGCAAATCAAATAAAATTTCATTGGTATCATTAATGCGAGACACATATGTCCAGATCCCCGGTTATGGCGGAGACAAGCTAAACGCTGCATATTCATACGGAGGTCCGGAGCTTCTTATGGACACTATAGAAGAAAATCTGTATATTAAAATAGACGATTATTTCACAGTGAATTTTATCTCCTTCGCCAATATTGTAGACGCTGTCGGAGGGGTAGAGATTAAAGTAAACGAGGACGAGGCGGACGCCATAAACGTTCTCCTTGACAGTCCGGAAGGAAAAACTCTTTTCGGGACGCCGGATGAAAGCGACTACTTAAACGGAGCCGGAACCTATAAGCTCAATGGAAAACAAGCGCTCTGCTATTCACGTTTAAGATATGTGGGAAATGCTGATTTTGAAAGAACTGAAAGACAGCGAACCGTCTTGACTGAAATAATTAAAAGCGCAGCGGTCATGAATCCGTTCAAGCTTGGAAGCGCGGCTAAGGACGTTCTTCCGTCAATGAACACTAATATGAGCAAATTAAGCATGTATCTGCTGTCCCTTCGCGCCCCTGCTCTTATCATGGGTTACGATATTGAAACCCTTAGAATACCGGCCGAGGACACCTACTGGGGATCTACAATAGACGATCAATCTGTACTCGAAATTGATGTCGAGGCAAATCTTGATATAATCGAAAAGGAGTTATATTAAATAAAAATGCTGTTGGGGCGTCCTCCGTAAAGGAAGGCGCCCCAAGGCTTTGTATCTCAAATAAAATATTATTGCGTTTAAACAGTGCAACGGATTTAATTTTTTTATTTCCGCAAATTGGGCATAGCACCCATTTTTCATTATTCATCTGTATATTATCGCTCATTTCATTAGTTCATCCGTTAAGCGTAGAATTTCTGGTGCAAGGCGTTCCCGTTCTTTTTTCGTGATACGAACATACAAAGGATAAGATATGCCTACCCCTATAAGTCCGATAATGCCCACAACTATACCAACCGTAAAGAGTGTATCTCCCCACACCATACAGCAGCTCATACCAAAACCCAGAATCAAAGAGCTGATAATGCCGACTACCAAGGACACAATCGTTCCTTTTCTTGTAACGCTTGCGTCTAAACGACGCAGTTGTTCCATTTTGTTTTCTTCTTTCGGAGAGTATTTCTCTCGAATTTGTTTTATTTCGGCTCTGTCTTTTGCCGAATAGGTATAATTGTATTGATTTTCATTATTCATTTTAGGAACTCTCCTTTTCAAGTTGATGTAATTGTTTTGTAGAATGATCAATCATATAAATTGCCATAGCAAGTACGATTACACACACCGCCGCCCCTGTGCAGGCAGTCATAATCTTTCTGAAATTTGGACTGTTTCCCTCGCCAAAGGCTGTAAACATAGCTGTTTCAAGAGATAACATTGACACAAAGGCTGCCACAAGGTTGATTATCTTTGAAGCAGATATAACAGGACTGTTATATTTTCTGTATCGAATCAAATTAACTACGGCAGTTGTAAAGACAGTAAAAGTATAGGCTGCCATTGAGATAGTCATGATATAGTGATAAGTAAAGCCTTTATTTTGACTTACTATATAAAACGCAATAACAGATAAGGTAATATTCATCAGCAGTAAAATAATTCCGCATAAACGGTAATTTAAGTATTCCCTATAAAGATTTTTACCAAGGCTCTCATTCCGACTGTTCTTTAAAAGTAAAAAACGCATTGCAGCAAGCAGTAAGTAGTAACCCGACAAAGCGTAAAACCATACGGAATGGTTGATGAAACCAAGTCCAAGCTGCATTACGGCATATAAAACATTTATCATAAAAGAGCCGTACAGGGATATTTTTACACGCAAGGCTGCATCTGAAAAATATAGTACAGCATATTTGTTTTCCTGCTTTATTGCCCTCGCTTTTTTATAAAGAACGGGCGCTTTCGCACAAAGCACGGTCATCGTATAAGCCGACAAACCGTATGCTGCATACTGCACAGCGGAAACAAGCTTTTTTTCCGTAAAAGCGTATAGCAGCATAACTGCCGAAACAGGTATAAGCAATAGTATAACAGCAGTATGCGGAAACAGTATTTTAAAAATAAGTCGTTTCAGCTTTATCATTTATAACCCTCCGCATTTTTACCGTAAATGTGCTGCCTTTACCCACCTCGCTCGAAACAGATATTTCACTCCCCGTAATATCAACAATGCGTTTGACAAGCGCAAGTCCCAAGCCGTTGCCTTGTGAAGCGTGAGAAGTGTCGCCCTGATAGAACTTATCAAAAATATGCGTTCCCACTTCTTTTGATATGCCGCAGCCCGTATCTGTTATAGTCACGACAGCATTATCATTTTCCGCAGTCAGTGAAAGTGAAACGCAACCGCCTTTTTCGGTAAACTTAATAGCATTTGAAAATAGATTGTTCCATACAAGGCTCATCATTTCCCTGTCGGATTTTACCATAATGCTGTCCGCCATATCCGTGCCGATTTCAATACCTTTTTTCTCCCACAATTCTTCAAAACCAAGCAGACATTCGCAAAGCTGCTCACCTAAGTCGTAAACAGAAGTTTCGGGGAATATTTGCTGATTATCGAGCTTATTCAGCTTCAAAATATTGGAAATCAAATCATTCAAACGATGCGTAGCCCCCGTTATAGCTTTTGCATACTCTTTTCTCTTTTCTTCGGGCAGGTCTTTCTGTGAAAGCAAAGTTGCATAATTTTGAATCACTGTAAGCGGCGTTTTGATTTCGTGAGATACATTGGCTGCAAAATCAGTACGCAGCGTCTCAATGCTCGACAATTCCTCCGCCATTTTATTGAAGCAGTTAATAATTTCATTGAATGTATTATCTGTTATAAAGCCGTCAACTTCGGGAATACGCACGGAAAAATCACCTTGCACAATTTTATCCGCTGCTTCCGTAATCTGATTCAACGGCTTGGTTACAGTGAATTTTCTTCGGACATTATCTATAACAGTGAAAAGAAGCGTCAGTAAAATCACATTTCCAAAAGTCAGTTTGGCAGCGATATCTATATTTTCCGCTGTATAGGTAATTCCCATATTAGAAGAAAACACATTCAAGAACAAGGACATACAGCAGGTAACGGTAACGGAGATCAGCGAAAAAAACATAAAATATTTCCATATTAAACGCAAAACTCTTTGAAAGGTATTCTTTTTCATTTGATTACCGCCTTGTATCCAAGTCCGTGAACGGTTACGATTTCAAAATCATCACACCCCGAAAATTTATCACGAAGCTTCGTCATATACACATCCACCGTCCTCGGTCCCGACGAAGTATCGCTTCCCAAAACTCATCCATAAGCTGGGAACGGGTAAAGGTTTTCTTTGGATAAGAAAGAAGCTTATATAAAAGATTAAATTCCCGTACTGTCAAAGGAATTTCATCTTTACCTAAATAGGCAGAGCGTTCCTCTGCGTTTAATATAAGATTGCCAACCGTCAATTTTTTACTCACTGCGATTTTGGCTCTGCGTAGTAATGCTCCAATTCTGAGAAGCAGTTCGTCAAGGTCAATCGGCTTTACCATATAATCATCAATACCCACACGGAAGCCACGCTGTTTGGAAGCGAAGTCATCACGGGCGGTCATAAAAAGAATAGGAATTTCCTCATTCAGTTCACGCACCGTTTTTGCAAACTCAAATCCATCAATCTGCGGCATCATAATATCTGAAATTATCATATCGAAAACCGTTCCGCCGTACATTACGTCATAGGCTTCATTTGCTGAAAGACAACCGAGTGTTTCATACCCGTTTTGACCAAGATATGCACATACGGTGCGATTCAGCTCTTTGTCATCCTCTACAACTAATATTTTGAACATAGTGATTACCTCCTCGCACAGTTTTAATATATTATAGCATACAAATGTTAAAGTTTTGTTTGTGTTTTCAAAAAGCAGGAAAGAAAGCGGAGTAAAACCCCACTTTCTTTTCATTTATTTACATTTCTTTTGATTATAATGCCGACGGCAACCGCCGCAGCCGTTGCAACTGTTGCACCAATCCCGATAATCCACTTCATCATTAACAAAACCTCTTTATCTTTCTCTATCACTCTATCCCGCCATTATATCAAAATCAGCCGTTTTTCTGTGTCAGACGAACTTTTGCTTCTTCAACAGTTTCTACATCTTTGGTTAAAAAGTGATCAACGAATTTATCTGATATTGCATTGAACTCATTGACAACACCATTTTCAATCTTTTTGTATCCTCCAACAACACCATTTTCAATTTTCTTATATCCACCCACAACGCCTTCTGCGATTTTGGCATTTACAGCTACTAATTTTGACTTTGCCATTTTTTCACCTCATTAACCTTTCATAATTTTATCGCTGATAGCGATGATTTTATTTGCGTACTTTTTGCGGCGACTGTCAAGTATGCCCTTGTAAATAGGATAGTTCACGATTGCCATAAGCATACCAACAATACCGATAACTATACTGGGAAACATCGGTTTTTCAATTCCGACAGTTGTTCCAATATCGGTCATAATGAGACTCATGCCGCTGCCCATAATCAAAGCGCCGATAGAACCGAACACATAGGAGAAGATGTTAGCAGGCTTTTTCACCTTGCCGTCCAACTTCTTCAACTCGTCAAGCTGAGTATGTTCCTTTTCGACATACTGTGTACGTATTTTCTGAACGAGAAATTCCTGGTCATTTTTGTTCATAGTGAAATACCTCTTTCTTTCATTTGATATCTGTATTTTATCGCCCTAATGTTTTTGAAAATTTTAAGTTTTGTTAAAGAAATATTAAAATGAAGTTTTAAAAAAGAACAGCAGAGATTTCTCTCTGCCGCCTCGTCTTATAAATAAATGATTTCCCGCTCCCCCGGACAAGCCCGTATGTTATACACCACCATTTGGTCGTTCGCCTTTAACTGTCCGATAACTCCCTGCATTCCTGCCATTCTTAACCGGCTGAAAAAACATTTCTTCCGCCTGCTCCTCAATATCAGCAGGATAGTTGTCAACCTGCAAGATGTCGGCAGATTGACATAAAACACTCGATTATGCTCTTTAATGTATCGCAGACGTCACCGTTCCCAAATACCGGGCGAGTAATAATCGTCCTGTTTTTCATATACCAAAGACCGTCCTTCTCATCGTAAATATGCCTTTCCATTATGTAATCTTCCAAATATATTGATTTTCCTACAATTTTAATCATATCGGCTGATTACAAAGCCGAAGGGAGAAGTTACTTCCTTATGCAGCTTCTCCCAAAGTGTCTTTTTATTTATAGTCATCTACATCAAATACCAGGTTTTTGAAATAATATCGACGGTCATCATCAGTTATTTTACGGATAACCCTTGCAGGATTTCCGACTGCAATAGAATTATCAGGAATATTTTTTGTTACAACGCTTCCTGCTCCTATAACGCAATTGTTCCCAATTGTTACCCCCGGATTTATAACCGCATTCCCGCCTATCCATACATTATCTCCAATGATAACGGCTATGCCGTATTCATAGCCGGAATTTCTTGAATCAGGATGAATCGGATGACCGGCAGTATAAACGGATACATTAGGAGCAAACATTACATTATTGCCAATCTTAACCTTACCTACGTCAAGTATTACCGTATTAAAGTTCGCGAAAAAATTATCTCCAATTTCAATGTTTTTGCCGTAATCACAGTAAAAGGGCGGTCTTATAGTAATATTCTTTCCGGCTTTCCCAAGAATTTCTCTGATAAGCTTTTCTGCGCCTGCGGTATCGTTCGGCGGAAGACTGTTATACCGATATGTTTTCAAGGCATTTTCCATGCTTTCTTCAGGAAGACCGTCCATCCACGCTTTATATGGAAGACCGGCCAGCATTCTTTCTTTTTGATTCATATATAAACCTCTGTTAAAGCTTTCTTTTTTCTTCCTCAAGAGCCTTAATCAAATCGTCTATCGAATTTATATTGTCCTTACCCGTCTGCGTCCTTTTTTGTGCGGTATTTTTTCTGACGGGTTTTTGTGAAACTCCTGAATTTTGCTGCTGTGGCTTTACCGCTTTAAACGCCGATGTCCTACCGGATATATCAGGTTCTACAGCTTTTTGCGCATTAACATCCTGATTTTCGTTTTTCTGGCTTAAAGCCGCCTTAATCGCCGCCAGCTTTTCGCTCACGTCGGGATTAGCGTTTTCGGGAACAAGAGTGGACTTTCTCATTACCGGAGCGTTAGGCTTTTCATCAACAGCCGCCTTGAATCTCTCTACGGCAGCCTTCGGAACCGTCTGATCCATATGTTCAGAACGTTTTTTATCAGCGGCCGGCTTACGTCCGAAATTCTGCGCAATTGATGATTTTTTACGTTCAAAATCATCTCCCGGATTAATATCCTCTTCAGGATTAAATAAAGGAGATGTACTGCGACTTTTTACCGGCTTTCCGTTAAAGCCTTCAAATTCACCGCGCTGCCGTCTTCTTCCTCGTCTTCCTGATAAGTATCCTCATCGCCGTCGGCTTTTCTAATGGAGATAATTTTAAAAATAAGAAATGCCAGAATAATAATGCAGGGAAGAATCATTCCGATCAAAATTCCCGGAATACTTTTCAGAAAACGAATAACAGCTCCAAGATTATGACTTTCCGTCGTACATTTTGCTATAACGTTTTCTTTTGATACGTCCACCGTACTTTCCGGTGAAGAATCAAGCGACGCACGGTAAACGGTACTGTCAGTGTTATGTACTACCTCCTTGATTCTCATAACGTCTTCACGGCCGCCGTTTTTAAAGAGAATAACATTTCCCTCGGTAAGAACCGTTATTCCGTCCTCGGAAGCAATAACAGCAGATCCCTTTTCAATTTCCGGCTGCATCTCGGCAGTTTCCATTATATATATATATCTGCCGAACATTTTTCCGGATACTCCGCCTGAACTGAACATATAATTTATGCTCAAAGTAAAGACAATCGCAATAATCATTATAATTGTCAGAACTACGACGCAAACGGAAACGCCGAGTCTTTTGTTCTTCGCCATATTTTTTTCCTCCAGAATATTTTCTTATTTTATTATAGCATATAAATTTATAAAATACAATTTTATTTTCATTTTTTTCTCATATTTTTTTAACATGAGAAAAATAAAAAATACCCGGTAAGGGAGACGTTACATAAAGAAGTAGCAATGAACCAAAGTCAATAAAGTGGACAAGAAAAATCAGAAAAAATTGAATTCAG
>ERZ860023.723-NODE-723-length-17432-cov-1.683432_pt1 | contig 17432 bp, 17 predicted proteins | sample MGYA00509983_ERZ860023 | MGnify/ENA primary metagenome ERZ860023 (study PRJEB30046, sample SAMN00715180) | human gut metagenome | study: EMG produced TPA metagenomics assembly of the A metagenome-wide association study of gut microbiota in type 2...
CGGTCAAGGTAAACTGGAAAGAGGCCAAGAAGGCGGCACAGCCGGTGAACGAGGGCGATGTAATTTCCTTCCGCGGCCGTGGACGAGTAGAGATTGAGGAAATCCGCGGCACTACTAAAAAAGGACGCATCAGCGTAACGCTGAAGCGTTATATCTAGGAGGATAAACCATGCTTAATCCGGAGGATTTAAAGAAAAAAACTTTTACCAAGGGTTTTCGTGGCTATGAGGTAGAAGAGGTAGACAAGTTTCTTGCCAAGCTGATTAAGGAATACGAATACCTTTATCTGGATAACCTGGAGCAGAAGGAAACTATCGAGCGCGTCAGCTCCAAGCTGGAATATTATCAGCAGATGGAGGCTACCATGCAGAGTACATTGGCTGTGGCGCAGGAAACTGCTGACGAGGTGAAGAACGCCAGTGAAAAGAAGGCGGCGCTGCTGGAGAAGGAAACGGCAGTGAAATGCGAGCAGCAGCTGAGCGAAGCGAAGGCTGCGGCGCAGAAGCTGCATGACGATACCATGGCGCATGCCGAGGATTTGTATAATCAGACAAAGAACAAAACCGATAACATGCTGCAGGCAGCGATGGCTGAATGCAATAAGCTGCGCGAAGAGGCTAAGGCTTATGCCGAAAAGCTGCGCAGCAGTGCCGAGGTAGATGCCGATAAACTGCGCATTACTACCGAGGATGTCTGCAAAAAACGCGCCAACAGCGCTGCCAGCGAGGCTAACAAGCTGCTGGAGGATGCTCGCAGCGAAGCCGGCAGAATGATGCTGGATGCAAATACTAAATATCGTAAACTGGTGGGAGATGCAGAGGAACGCAGCCGTAAAATTATTTTTGAGGCTGATGCCAAGGCTGCTATGGCCGAACAGGCTTATAACGAGCAGGTGAAAAAGGCGGCGCTGCATCGAAAAAATATGCTGCATCTGTTGGAAACGCAGGTTGAGCTGCTCAAAAACTATGCCAGTCATAACGAAGAATAGTCGGAGGCTGAATGATGATTATCTTAGTGAGGCATGGTGAAGCAACGCATCATACGCAAAGATTGACCGCGGCTGGACGGATTCAAAGCTGACCGAAAAGGGAAGGGCGCAGATAAAGGCTGCTGCGGTAAAGCTGGCGAAGGATTTTGCCGGACGCAATTGCAGACTGCGTATTTTAGCAAGTGATTTGCAGCGCGCTTCCGCATCGGCGCAGATTATTGCCGAGGAGCTTGGCTTTAAGGGCGAAATAGAGCATTGCCGTTTCCTGAGGGAAAAGAATAACGGTATTGCTGCCGGCATGACCGAGGAAGAGGCGAAGAAGCATTTTTGCAAGCCTGCTTCCGAGCAGGAGCTGGATCACCGCAACTATCCCGGCGGCGAAACGCGCAATGAATTTTATCGCCGTAATGTACACGGCTTGTGGCATTGTGCGGATGTCGACAAGGAAAATCTGCTGATTGTTGCGCATAAGGGCACAATACAAAATATTATTTTCCGTTGGCTGGGAATGGATATGCAGCAGGTGGCGGCGTTTAACTTTTCGGTTGATGTGCAGCCTGCCAGCGTAACTGTTCTGGGAATTAACAAATGGCATGAGCATGCTGTTTTCCGCTTGAATGACGTTAGTCATCTGACGCAGGGAAAGGGCTTTGGCGTGTTTGAGTTTAAGTACGAGAAGTGAATAAGGCTGTGAATGACCGCTTGGGTGCTTGGGGAAAGTGCTTAAGCGGTTGTTTTTGTGTTCTCACTTTATTACTCGTCTTTTCGCGATGAAAATTATTACACTTGAAAAAATAAATTTTAAAATTTTTTCTTAAACAGTGTAATAATTTTGCTTCGTTTTTCCCGAGTATAAGAGTGAATCTTCTTTTTCGCTCTTTCTTTTGTTGGTTTTCTTTCTCGCTTTTTCTTCTGCGTTGATAAAAGCTACTAGCGTAAGCTAGTAGTAACCTTGTTCTTTAGAGTACTACCTAAAGGATAGACGTAAAGTACGGTAGAAGTAGAGCGTGGGGTATAGGGGGAATTTTATACTGTAGCCAATAAGTATGGGCGTGGGGGAGAACAAGACAGCAGTAAATTAGTTAAGGGGGAGCTTTTACTTGCTGGAGAAAGTTAATGATGCTAGAATAATAGCAGATGTTTTAAAATTAATAATTTGCTATAGAGGTGAATGGTAATGATTGATAAAAAGGCTTTTTCAGATGCGCTTGCAAATTATAAAAAGGATTTTGTTGCCGGCTGGTGGGCAGATGAAAACTTTAAATGGGAAGCTGTAAAGTGTTTTCAGGATAATTGGAATATAGATGCAGAGAATTTTGCTGAGATGCTTAAACGCTCTTTGGCAAAAACATATGGTCTATTAGCGTCAATGAACAATTTTCCCAGACAAATGATAGAAGGCTTTGCTGAAAAAGCTCCTGATAAGGTAAAAATGATGTTTGTTGCTCTGTTTGATGAAAACAAGGATGTTGTTGAGCGTATTTTGAATTTTAAAGATCAGTCTGAGCAATTGTTGAAAGAGTATGGTAATGATGCAAAGAATCACTACCAAAACGAAAATTCAATCAGTACATATTTATGGCTGATGTATCCCGATAAGTATTACATATATAAATTTGGTGAAATAAAGTCGTGCTCGGAAGTCTTGCAAAGCAGCTATAAGTTAAAAAAGGGCGCTTATGAAGATAATCTGAGAAATTTTTATTCGTTTTACAACGAGCTCTGTGTTAATTTACATGGTGATGCTGAAATGAAAAAGCTGTTGGCAGATAATCTGACGGAAGATTGTTATCCTGATAAAGAGCTGAGAACATTAACTATGGATTTTGGCTTCTATATTAGCAGGCAATATGGCAAAAAAGCTAAAGAAGAAGAACAAGAAGAGCGAGAAGAACAAGAAGAAGAGCAAGAAGAAATAGTTTCTATTACTGGCGATGAGGCTGATGCAGCTGCAAATACAGAAAAACAATATTGGTGGTTGAATGCCAATCCTAAAGTTTGGAGCTTTTCTGACATTCATATTGGTGAAAAGGTTGAGTGGACTTTTTATAACAGCTCCGGTAATAAAAGACGTATTTTTAAAAATTTTGAGGATGCAAAAGTAGGCGATATTGTTATTGGCTATGAGTCCAATCCGGTTAAGCATATAGTATGCATTTGCAAAATAGCAGATAAGAAAGATGGCGAGAGCATTCTTGTTGAAAAAACCGAGAACTTAGATGTTCCTATCGAGTATTCTGTTTTAAAATCTGTTGATAAATTATCTGAAATGGAATACCTAAAGAATCCATTAGGCAGCTTATTCAAACTTACCAGTGATGAATTTAAGGATGTAATGGATTTAATTCGGGAGGATAATCCGTCAGATAAGATTAAGCCGGTTAACAAGGCGTATTCCAAAGATGATTTTCTTGCCGAGGTTTATATGACCGGTGCTAAATATGACCGTTTGCTTAATGTCCTTAAGAGAAAGAAGAATATAATTCTTCAAGGTGCGCCCGGTTTGGGAAAAACCTTTGCTGCCAAGAGATTAGCATATGCTATGATGGGTGAAAAAGATAAGGAACGCGTTGACTTTATACAATTCCACCAGAATTATTCCTATGAAGATTTTATGATGGGATATAAACCTACTGAAAACGGCGGATTTGAAATGCAGTATGGCGTATTTTATCGTTTCTGCAAAAAGGCTGAAAATAATCCCGAGAAAGATTACTTCTTTATTATCGACGAAATTAACCGTGGTAATATGAGTAAAATTTTTGGTGAGCTGCTGCTTTTGATTGAAAAGGATTATCGCGGTACTTCTTCCAAGCTGGCATATCAAAATTTGAATTTTTCTGTTCCGGAAAATCTTTATATCATTGGTATGATGAACACTGCAGACAGAAGCTTGGCGATGATTGACTATGCTTTGCGAAGACGCTTCAGTTTTTTTGATATGGAGCCCGGTTTTGATACTGAGGGCTTTAAGGAATATCAGGAAAAACTTGCCAGTGATAAATTTAATGCTTTGATAGAGTGAATTAAGGAGCTTAATAATGAAATAGCTGATGATCCGTCTTTGGGAAAAGGTTTTTGTATCGGACATAGCTATTTCTGTGGCTTGCAAGCAGATGAGTGTACGCAGGAATTGCTTGAAGGTATAGTAGAGTATGATATTTTACCGATGTTAAGTGAGTATTGGTTTGATAATCTTACAGAAAAAGTTGCTCCTTGGAGTGAAAAACTATACGGTGCTTTAAATGATTAAGGATAAAAGCATCTTCATCAAAAACATTTATTATATGCTTGCCTATGCATATCAAAGTCTGCAGCAAGAAAATTATAAGGATATTGCTACAGAGAAGTTTGATAATGTGCATAATCTCTTAGCGGCAATTTTGGCTAAAGGTGTAGCTTTACAGCTTAAACAGGGATTGTACAGAGAGTATGTCAATCATCAGGATAATCTGATGCTGTTGCGCGGAAAAATAAATATTCATGGCAGTATTAAGAATAAAATCATGCGCAAGCAGCTTCTGACCTGTGATTATGATTTGCTTTCTGAAAATAATTTGCTCAATCAAATTATCAAAACCACAATTGTGTTGTTGATAAGACTTGCGAATGTGAAGGAAAAATATAAAAATGAACTGCGCAAGGAGCTTTTGTTTTTCAACAATGTTGATACATTGGAAGCAAAATCAATTAAGTGGTCCAATTTGACGTTTCAGCGTAACAATCGCAATTATCAATTGTTGGTGGTGATTTGTCAGCTTATTATCGAAGGACTGTTGCTTACGACGGAGAGTGGTGTCTACAGATTACAATCTTGGATAGATGAGCAGAGAATGTGCCATTTGTACGAAAAATTCATTTTGGAGTATTATAAAAAGCATTATCCTGTTCTTTCTGTCAAAGCAGCACAGATACCTTGGGGGTTAGATGACGGTGTAAGCTATATGCTGCCTAAAATGCAAAGTGATATAACCTTACGAAAAGGAAATACGGTGCTTATTATTGATGCTAAGTATTACAGTCATACGATGCAGACAAATTTTTCTAAACGGAGCTTGATTTCCCACAATTTATATCAAATTTTTACTTATGTAAAGAATTATTCTTATAGCTTTGGCGAGTATGAGCATAAAGTTTCCGGTATGCTGCTTTACGCAAAAACCGATGAAGAAATTCAGCCGGATAACGTATATCAAATGCATGGCAATCAGATATCTGTAAAAACGCTGGATTTGAATAAGGATTTTTCCGAAATCAAGCAACAGCTTGCCAGAATTGCGGATTCACATTTTGCTTTGTCAAAAACTCATTGACTTCTTGCTACAGCTAATGTATAATATTAGCGTTTATTGATATTTGCTAACGCGATGAAAAAGACAGTAGCTTGCGGCGCAGGATAAGCGAGCCGGGGGATGGTGCAAGCCCGGACGAAGTAAAGCAGGTGAAAATCACTTTGGAGCGGGTGCGGCGAACCTTAGTAGCTGCATACGGGAGCGCCCGATATTGCGCACACGAGTGGCGTGCAGCAAAGGCTGTCGTCATGAGGGTGGTACCACGGAGTACACGTTTTGTTAATGATGCATGATACGCAAGCGTATTAATCGTTGTTAGTCTACAGCTTCGTCCCTTATCTGAGGGACGAAGCTTTTTTTATTATTGCTATATTTTTTTGTTTAATAAAATTGGAGGTTATTAGTAATGGACTATGGTAAAACACTGAATCTGCCCGAAACAGAGTTCCCTATGCGTGCAGGTCTGCCGCAGCGCGAACCTGATTTTCTGAAATTCTGGGAAGAAAACGATATTTATGGCAAAAAGCAGGCTCTGCATGCAGGCCACAAGAAATTTGTTCTGCATGACGGCCCTCCGTATGCAAACGGCAAAATCCACATGGGTCATGCCCTGAACAAAATCTTAAAAGATATCATCATGAAATACAAATATGCTCGCGGCTTCGATACCCCGTATGTTCCCGGCTGGGATACTCACGGCATGCCGATTGAGCACGCTGCTATCAAAGAGCTGGGCCTGAACCGCAATGAGCTGGATCCGCTGACTCTGCGCCGCAAATGCCACGACTTCGCTCTGCAATGGGTTGATATTCAACGCGAAGACTTCAAACGTCTGGGCGTTCTGGGTGATTGGGAAAACCCGTACATCACTCTGCATCACAGCTTTGAAGCTGAGCAAATCCGTGTATTCGGTACTATGGCTAACAAAGGCTATATCTACAAAGGCAAAAAGACCGTTTACTGGTGCCCGCACTGCGAAACCGCTCTGGCTGAAGCAGAAATCGAATACGGCGAACAAAAAACTCCGACTATCTTCGTAAAAATGCCGCTGGTAAAAGACAACGGCCAGACTCCGGAAGCTGCTAAAGGCAAAAAAGCTTACATGGTAATTTGGACCACCACCCCGTGGACCATGCCTGCCAACGTTGCTGTTGCTCTGAACCCTGCTCTGGAATATGCTTGGGTTGAATGCGAAGGCGAAGTTCTCTTTATGGCTAAAGACCTGCTGGCTCAGGTTGGCGCTGTCTGCCACAAGGATCTCAGCAATATCCTCGGCACTACTCTTGGCAAAGATATGGAATTCGCTGAATGCGTGCATCCGTTCCCTGAATACAACAACCGCCGTTCTCTCGTAGTTATGGCTGACTATGTAACTACCGAAGCAGGTACCGGTTGCGTACATACCGCTCCCGGTCACGGCGATGTCGACTTTGAAACCGGCCTGAAATACAAGCTGCCGATTCTCTGCCCTGTTGATTCTCAGGGCAAGCTGACCGAAGAAGCAGGCGAACGCTTCAAGGGCATGTTTGTATTCGATGCTAATATCCCGGTACTGAAATATCTGGCTGAGCTGAACTGCCTGCTGGGCAAAGAAAACATTAAGCACCAATACGCACACTGCTGGCGCTGCAAAAACCCGATTATTTTCCGCGCAACCTCTCAATGGTTCGCTTCTATCGACGGCTTCCGTGATGAAGCACTGAAATCTATCGACGATGTACAGTGGATTCCTTCCTGGGGCCAACAACGTATCCATAACATGGTAAGCGACCGTCACGACTGGTGCATCAGCCGTCAGCGTGTATGGGGTGTTCCTATCCCGGTATTCTACTGCGATAACTGCGGCGAGCATCTGATTAACGAAGCTACCATCGACTCTGTTGCTAACTGGTTCGAAAAAGAAGGCAGTGATGCATGGTGGGCTCACACTGCAGAAGAGCTGCTGCCGGAAGGCACTGTCTGCCCGAAATGCGGCGGCAAGCACTTCCATAAGGAAAGCGATATCATGGACGTATGGTTCGACAGCGGTTCCTCTCATATGGCTGTTGCCGCAAAGCGTCCGGAGCTGTCCTGGCCGGTTGCTATGTACCTCGAAGGCAGTGACCAGCATCGTGGCTGGTTCCAGTCCTCTCTGCTGACCTCCGTTGCTGTTGCAGGCCGTGCTCCGTACGAATCCGTACTGACTCATGGTTATGTAGTTGACGGCGATGGCCGCAAGATGTCCAAATCCGTAGGTAACGTTATCGTTCCGCAGGACGTAATCAAACAATACGGTGCTGATATCATCCGCCTGTGGACTGCTTCCTCCGATTACAAGGCAGATATCCGTATCTCCCCGAAAATCCTGAAGCAGCTGGCGGAGGTATACCGCAAAATCCGTAACACCATCCGTTACATTCTGGGCAACACCAACGATTTCAACTATGAAACCGATGCTGTTCCGTTCAACGAAATGCTGGAGCTTGACCAATGGGCACTGATGCATCTGCAGTTGCTGAAGAAGGAAGTTACCGCTGCTTACGAAAGCTATGATTTCCATGTACTGTATCATGCAATCCATAACTTCTGCACCGTTGAAATGTCTAGCTTCTATCTGGATATTATCAAGGACCGCCTGTATGCTTATAAGGCTGACAGCAAAGAGCGTCGCAGCGCACAAACCGCTATGCATGAAATCCTCATGGATCTCATCGTTATGCTGTCCCCGGTACTGAGCTTCACTATGGAAGAAGTATGGCAGTTCATGAAGAAACCTGCTAATGCTCCGGAATCCGTACAAATGCTGCCCTGGCCGGAAGTTAAGGAAGAATACATCAACGAAGAGCTGGAAACCAAATGGGATAACTTCATTGAAATCCGCAGCGAAATCACCAAGGTGCTGGAGCTGGCTCGTCGTAACAAACAAATCGGTCACTCCCTGGACGCTAAGGTTGAGCTGCACGCCGAAGGCGAAGCTCTGGCTATCCTGAAATCCGTAGAAAAAGACCTGGCAACTCTGCTGATTGTTTCTCAGGCAGTTATTGTTGAAGGCGCTGCAGAAGGTGCCGAAGCAACCGGCCGCGAGGACCTGAAGGTTACCGTTGCTGCTGCCGAAGGCCACAAATGCGAGCGTTGCTGGATTTACAGCGACGAGGTTGGTCAGGACGCTGAGCATCCGACTCTGTGCAAACGCTGCGCTGAAGCAGTTAAAGATTGAGTATAAGGCATCATCTTTGCATAAAGCTGTAGCCGACCTCAAATAAAAGCTTAAAGCCGTCGTATCATGTAAATTTTTGCTGATACGGCGGCTTTTTTGCTACAAATTTTACAAAAAATTATTTTGCTTTATTGTCTATCTATGGTACAATACTATTAATATTATATATTTTACGGAGGTGAAACTGTTTTTCTGCAATCTGCAGGATTACAGAGATTTTTGGACTATCTCATATGTTTGTTTAATGTTATAGCGATTTTATTTTTGGTAGCGCTGAACGGCTTTTTTGTTGCTTCGGAGTTTTCTATTGTCAAGGTACGCCCTTCGCGTCTTGATGCGCTGATTAAGGAAGGCAATACGCGGGCAGAAAGCGCCAAGCAGGTTACGGAGCATCTCGATGCCTATCTTTCGGTGACACAGCTTGGTATCACGCTGGCATCTCTGGGCCTTGGCTGGATTGGTGAGCCGACGGTGGCTAAGCTGATGCATCCTGTATTTAATCTGCTGCAGCTGCCGCCTCAAGTTGAGCATACAATAGCTTTTGTTGTCGGCTTCGGTGTTATCACCGCATTGCATATCGTTTTAGGCGAGCTGGTGCCTAAATCATTATCTATTCAAAAGACTGAGCAGGTTGTTCTGTTTGTGGCAACTCCGCTAATTCTGTTTGATAAGCTGATGTATCCGGCGGTGTGGTTTTTAAATCATGTTGCTAACTGGACGCTGCGTCGTATAGGCGTTGAAGCTGCGAGCGAGGCGGAAGAGGCGCACAACGAGGACGAAATCCGCATTCTGATGGAAGAAAGCCACAAGCATGGCTATATTGATAAAACAGAGCTTACTTATCTGGATAACGTTTTCGACTTTTCCGACCGTCGTGCCAGCGATATCATGGTACCGCGTACCGATATGATCTGCCTGTATCTGGAGGATTCCTGGGAGGATAATATCAAGACGGCGTTGGAAGAGCGCATGACACGTTATCCAATCTGTGATGAGGATAAGGACCATATTATCGGCTTTTTGCATATCAAGGATTTACTGCGCAGCTTAAACGCCGGCGAGCGTCCTGATTTGCGCAGCTTGGCACGTAAGGTGCTGCTGGTGCCGGAATCCCTGCCTATCAGCAAGCTGCTGCGTATTCTGCAGAAGCATCGCAGCCAGCTGGCAATTCTAGTTGATGAATACGGCGGTACCGCAGGTATGGTTACCGTTGAGGATATTCTGGAGGAAATCGTAGGCGAGATTCAGGACGAGTTTGACGAGGAACGTCCGGAGGTAGAAGAAAAGGGCAGCAAAAACTATTCTGTAGACGGCAAAATGCTGTTGGAGGATGTTAACGATACCTTCGAGCTGGCCTTGGACACAGAAAACTGTGATACTATCGGCGGCTGGGTTTATTCTCAGCTTGATTATCCGCCTAAGGTGGGGCAGAAGGTGCAGACACCTGCTGCTGCCTTTACGGTAGAGGAGATTGACAAGATGCGTATTGTGCGCGTCGGCATCCAGCTTTTGCACGAGCCGGAAAAGATTCACGAGGAGCTTCAGGAAGAACATCTGGAGGATGTAAAATAATATCTGCATAAAAAGAGAGCACGCTGAGATTGATTTCTCAGCGTGCTCTTTAGCGTTGTGCTTATAAATCGTGGAATTTCATACCGATGTTGCTGTGACGCAGGAAGTTAAGAGTTACCTCGGGGAAGGAGGCATAGCTTAAAACGTCTTCGATCGGTGCGTTGGGGAAGCCTTCCTCAGCCAGCTTTTCACGCAGCTTTTTCATTTGCGGCGGAATATCGTCGGCAGGACGGTGGTCGATTTGCGGCGCGTCACCGATGGCCAGGCGTTTTACCTCAGGGTCAATCGGTCCCGGAGTGCGGCCGTATTTGCCAAGGATTAAGTCCTTAACCTCGCGGGGAATCATCTTATAGCGTCCAAGTGCAACGTTCAATACGGACATAGAACCTACAATCTGGCTTGTAGGAGTAACTAGCGGCGGATAGCCGAGCTCGGCACGCACGCGCGGCATTTCCTCAAGCAGCTGCGGATATTTGCGGCAACGCCCATTTCCTTCATCTGGTTCAGCAGGTTGGAAAGCATACCGCCGGGAATCTGGAAGGTGAGCACCTTGGGATCGATGGGGATGTTGGCGTTCAGGTTGAAATCGTGGATAAGGTTCTTGCGTACATCCTTGAAATAGTCAGCCAATGCATTAAGCTCGGCAAGGTTGATGCCTGTATCGTAGGGAGTGCCCTCCAGCGTTGCTACCAGAGCTTCGGTGCAGGGCTGGCTGGTAGATTCGGAGAACGGAGAAAGCGCGGTATCAATCATGTCCGCACCGGCTTCAACAGCCTTCAGGTAAGTCATATCACCCATACCGCTGGTGAAGTGGGTGTGCAGGTCGATAGGCAGGTCAAGCTCTGCCTCAGGCTGCGGATAAGGCTTTCGGCAGCGTAGGGACGCAGCAGGCCCGCCATATCCTTAATGCAGATGGAATCTGCGCCCATCTGTGCCAGCTCCTTACCTAATTGAACGAAGTCCTTGTCCTGATGGTAGGGGCTGATGGTATATACAATACAGCCCTGAACATGTGCGCCTGCTTCTTTAGCGGCACGCATTGCGCATTCCAGGTTGCGGGTATCGTTAAGAGCATCGAAAATACGGATAATAGATACGCCGTTGTCAACAGAGCGGTTTACAAATTCACGTACAACATCGTCTGCGTAGTGGTTATAGCCTAAAATATTCTGACCGCGCAGCAGCATTTGAATAGGGGTTTTGCGCAGGTGCTTTTTGAGCGTACGCAGACGTTGCCAGGGATCCTCGTTAAGGAAGCGCAGGCAGGAGTCAAAGGTGGCGCCGCCCCAAGCCTCCAAAGCATAGTAGCCGGCGTTATCCAGCTGTTCCAGTGCCGGCAGCATGTCGCTGATGCGCATTCTGGTGGCAGCAAGAGACTGGTGGCCGTCACGCAGGACGGTTTCAACTATTTTTACGGGTTTCTTCTCCATGGCAGTACTCCTTTTATTAGTATAGTTCGTTAATTAAAGCTGATTTATAGCTGTCATTATTATAGCATAAATCTGTATTCATGTATACAATATACGACCTGCACTTATCTATTTATTTCTAACTACTATATGTAGTGTTTTTGATAGTATTTTTTATATCTTTTGCACTACTCTTTTCCCATTCCACAAAAAAATAGTATCAAAACAGTATCAATAGAAAAGGCCGCCAGCGTAAAAATTGGCGGCCGTGTATTTAAACAAACATAATGCAAAAAGTAAAGTAAACGTGATTTTATATATGCAGACGATATACACCGCTATAAAATAAACGCATGATTTATAACGTGTATAATCAGTGTTATAATATGCAAAATAACTGTATAATAACACACTGTATATACGAGAACAAACAGCAAATAATAATTTTACGTCCGATAATACACGTTAAGTTAAATATGCCGTGTACCTGCGTTCATTATATAGACTATATAGAACACAGAGAATATATATAATAGAAGAAACTAGCATAGCGCGAAAATAAGGCCGTGGACTTGCAGGCGCTGACGCTTTACTGTACGCTAGAAAGCAAAGGGGGAATTTACTATGCAGCCATTAGAGATATTGCAAGAAGCCAGGAACGCCAAACTTTACCTGCTGGAAGCTGAAGAACGCTTGCAGGAAGCGGAAAGCATAGCAGAAGGCACCAGGGCGGCCAGGTATGACAACACCAGCGGCAGAAGCAGCACGCGCTATTATAGCAGCGGCCTAAACGCTTTAGATGCTGCCATAGATAATTATTACCTTGCATTTAGCAGATTTATAAACGCTGAACTGCAGGCCTGGTTACTTATCGACAAGCTGCCGGACGGCCAGCAAGGCAAGCTGATTCTATTTTCCCGGTACTGCTGCTGCAGAAAATGGGCAGATATAGAACAGCGGTATAATATCAGCACTTGCACTTCACACAGGATACACCGCGCAAGCCTGCAGGAATTGGCTAAGCTGCAGCAAGAAGCCGCCAGCTAGTGCCACGAACTCCGATAGAACTCCGAAAGAGCTTCGAAAGAGCTTCGAAAGAGCTTCGAAAGAGCGGTGAAAGAATGGTGAAAGAGTGCCGGAACGCCACACCTTAAAGGCCACGAACAAAGAGCTAACAAAGAGCTTGAAGCAAGAACGAACCTAGAGAATGAACCCCGAATGAACCCCGACAAACGGCACCTGCAGCCGTTAAAATTACATACTGCGTATACCGAAAAGGGCGCCCTACAAAAACAGGCGCCCTTTTTATTTTTGTTTTTTATCTGCAGATGAACTAGTTGAATTCGCGCTTGTTAAAGTGGTTCAAAGCATCTGAAAGCCTTTTGTTAAAGTCACTGTTTGAAGTATCAACAACAAAATAACTTATCAGATTCGGTTCAGTGTCAACATGATCTAAAAAGTTTGCATAGATATATGATAGCGGCAATGCTAGTTGCTTTGCATCATGCAGGGCAGGTTCTGCCACCATTCCTGCCATTCTAAAGCGCCATTCAATAACGCTGCTTATTATTTCTTCTGCACTTTCTTCAAAAACGTTGTTTTTTAAAAGTGTTGCAAAAAGAATATACAATAATTCCGCTAAATTGCATCTGCTGGATAAAGTCACAAAATATTCCTTGTATGTTGCAATTTCATTTTCTGATAAAGCATCTATGATTTCATCAATTTTTCCGTTATCGTCGACAAGGCCTTTATTTTGATTAACAGACACAACAGCAGCGGTTAAGCCGTCTAAAACGCCTTTAGATAAGGGAATATTTTCGGTTCTGTAAAGTAGCCTAGAAAATTCTATATCTAAAACACTACTTAATTTTACGCGCCGTTCTAAAGGAATATTTTTAACTTTTCCTTTTTCATAATCGGATATTACCTGCACGCCTACACCAATTTCCGCGCCTAGCTGCGTTTGAGTTATTTTTTTGTTTTTACGCGCCTGGCGTATAGTATCGCCTATGCGCTGGCGTTCTTCTACATTATCCACAATAAGCACCCCACAACTAAATTACTTAAATTATAACAGTATATAGGCGATTATAGAAGTGGATAAGTGAATTATTTAAAATGTTAGTTGACAACTAACCAAAACAAATATATAATGATAGCATAAAGTTAGTTAATGACTAACTTTCTTAACCACATAACGAAAAGAGGTGACAACATGAACGCCGCATTATTCAAGTATTACATGGCCAAAAACGCGAAACTATGTCGACGCTAGCCGCTGCTTTAGGCAAATGCAAAGTAACAGTATCTAACTGCGTAAACGGCAACAACAACAGCGAATTTAACCGCGCTGACATTCAAGTCTTAAAAGAGCGCTGGAAGCTGACGCCGGAACAAGTCGACAAAGTTTTCTTGCAGACCGACGCAGAACCGGAAACCTAAGCAGCGCCCTACCCTACCGGCGTTACCAGCACCGGAACCCCACCGCAAGAGCTACCAACCGAAAGCCGCTGCTGCTACCAACAGCAAGGCACTGCCACAGCGCCGCATTTGCCCCACAGAGCGCACGAAAAGGGCAACAGGCATAATTCTATGCAATGGCAAGAACAGGCGCTGAAAACCGATTACAGGAAGCCGAAGCGAGGTGAAAACATGGAACAGATGATGTATACCGCCGATGATGTTGCAACCATGCTGCAGGTTAGCAAGTCAAAGGCCTACCAGGTTATTGCAAGCCTTAACAAAGAGCTGAAAGACCTGGGAAAGCTGACTGTTCGCGGCAAAATCAATAAGCGCTATTTTGAAAAAAGTTAGAGGTGTAGAACATGGCAGCTAAAAGCAAAAACAGCTCAACGGCAACCATAAAAACGCCATTGGGCGCGGAAAAGATGCAAAGCGTGCTTTTTAAGCAGTTGCTGACCGAAAGAACAATAGTAAAGCTAAGTCATAAGACCTGCGACAAAGTGACACCCTACAGACAAGGCCGCCTTGACGCGCTGGAAACCCTTCTTGATACTTTAGACCTTTTACAGGCCTTTAATGAGTGGAACAGCTGCAACGGCAATTACGCCAGGGGCACGCAGTCAAAGGGGCATAGCATGAAAGCAAAGGACGAACTAGCAAGCCTAAAACGCGACCTTGCAAGAGCTTACAAACTTATTGACAGAATAAGGCCGTTAGCAGTAAGCCGCAAGGAAATAGCGTTATATAATGGCGTGCTGATTGTAGCCGTATGGCTAGTAAAAAAATATAAAATTGAGGTGTAGAACATGGAAAAAAATAAAATCTTTATCAAACCGGAACACCAATACAGAGATATTGAGGTATTAGGCAAGCTGCTGCCGGTTCTGCAGCTGACAAAGCAAGGCGCTGACCTTGCAGAAATTAGCATGATCACCGGCACCGGAAAAAGTGTAGAACTTGCCTTCACTGACGGCAGCCGTCAAGAATTCGTTATCAGTAAAGACCTTCACGGCCTGCAGCTGGTTAAGAAAATCATTAAAGCATTACAAGGGCGGTGAAAACATGAGAACCACAAGAACAGTTAAACGCTTAAATTATGCGCGCGCTGCCTTTTATGTATATCTGCTGGCAATGATTGCATTTGTTATGACCAATGCTGCAGCAAAATTTGCGGCGCTGAACCGCTAAGGAAGGGGCAAAGAACCATGATAGACGCTGAAGAACTGCCGTCAATAGCGCTTGCCTGCAAAGTAAAGCTGCAGGCTTATACTGATAGCTGCCTTTACTGCTTCAACCTTGCAGAACGCTCACAGGGCGCAACCTGGGAAACGGCTTTATTAGCTGCTAGCGCCGGATATGTTGCCGGTGTACGCCACGAACGTAAACGCCAACGCAAAAAAGCCACCAGCAAACCGCCTGCACCCGGAAACATCACAGGGCAGGAAATGGAGCTGCTGGCAGCGTGGCGAATGATTGGCGATGCAGACAAAAAGCTGATTTTTAAAATGGCTAAGTATTGGCAGAAAGAAGCACAAAAAGAAGCACAAAAGGAAAAAGCCGCCAGCGCTGGAACGCCGACGGCTTGAGTAAAACAGTTATTTCGTACCACCGATATAACCTTTTACTGTATTTTACCACAGACACAGGCAGGCCGCAAGTTAAAAAAGCGGCCTGCTGCTATATAGGGGGATAACATGGATAAAGCAGAATTTGACCTTATAGCCAAAGCGTACAAGCAGCAAGTGATGATCGCAAAGCTGCGGCCGTCATTGCGTATGCTTTTGATGAACCACCGGGCGAAAAAAGTAAAGACCGCTGCTGGATAGAATACGCCGCCGCTGCCGCATTGCTGCACGCCTTGGAAGAAGCAACGCCGGACAAGGCCACGCGTAAAAGCCTGCTGCAGGCAGCCGCTAAACATATTTTAGCAGATTTTTTGCCGATTATTGCACCCGAAGAAGCAGAAGCCTTTATAAAGGCCGCCGCTGAACTGCTGGCAAGCGTACCCACGCCGGAAACGCTGACCGCCGGGAGCATCAAAAAAAGCGTACACATGATACCAAAGGCGGTAAACGTGCTGCCGAAAATACCCATTGCACCCACACCCAAAGAAGAACCAGCAGCAACTGCAGCCGTTACAGTCGCAAAAAGCCGGGGCAAAGAAGCTGCCGTGTATGTAGGACTAAGGGCAGAACTTGCACCCATAGCGCCGCGGCTTACAGTGTTTGACTTATCAGTGATGCAGGCCGCCGCTTCTATTTATGCCAGCGGTACAAAGACATTTAGCAGCAACCAGCTTTACAGGGCATTAACCGGCGCCGATGCACATACAAGGTTACCAGCAAAGCCACGCTGGAAGCAGTGAAAAAGAGCCTGGACACCCTGCAGGCAACAATAATAACCATAGACGCAGAACAGCAGGCCGCTTTGCGTGGCTATAAAGGTTACGCATGGAATAAAAGCACATTCAAAGGCTATATGCTGCCTATGACAAAGCTAGAAACCGCCTACTATTCCGGCAACAAATTAGCTGCTTCTTGCGATTGCTGGCGTATATTGGCCACACCGCCAGCGCTGGAATACGCCACAACGATAAAGCAAGTGGCCACCATACCGCAAGAGGTGAAGCGACTGCCTAAAGGTGTAAGCGCAACAGTAAATAATATCTGTATCCGTGATACGCTGCTATATTACATTCACTTGAACAGGGGCAAGGGCGCAAAGCTGAACTATAGCACCTTGTTTGAAGCTGCAGGCGTGGACACATCCGACCGCATAGGCCGCCACCGGATGAAAAAAGCCGTTAAAGCATTATTGCAGCACTGGCAGGAAATAGGCTTCATAGCTGACCAAACCGACGTTATAACAGACGATAAAAAAGACGTTATTTATATTAGTTAAAAAGTAGGGGGACTGTATCACATTTGGTAACGGACTGTATCATATTTGGTAACAAAAGCACTTTTTTAAATGCACTCAAACGCAGACGTGGCAAGGGATACAGCCGACGGCCGAAAAACCCTAAAATCTTTAAAATCTTTAAAATTTTAAAAGCAATGCAGGCGCCTTTTCTAAAGGCGGCGCCTGCTGCTATTTCTACAGGCCTATAAAAAGGGAGTGAACGCACTATGATTGACGAACAAGACAAGAGAACGCTAAAAGGCAGCCTAAGCAATTACCTACAGGCCATAGCAGGGAAAAGCCAGGGCGGCAAATATAACTGCCCTATTTGCGGCAGCGGAACAGGCAAGCACCATACTAGCGCCTTCAGTATCGCGCCGGACGGCCAAAGCTGGAAATGCTTCTCTTGCAATGCTGGCGGTGATGTATTCGAGCTGGCAGCGCGCGTAAATAATTTAGATCCTAAAGGCGATTTTAGCAAGGTTGTAAATATCGTAGCGGATACAGTAGGCTACAATTTACAGAACACCGCCACAGACGCGCGGAAATACACCGCCACGGCCACGAAAACAAAAACAGGTATAACTTATCCAACCGAAAAGCAAACT
>ERZ860023.727-NODE-727-length-17386-cov-1.838267_pt1 | contig 17386 bp, 18 predicted proteins | sample MGYA00509983_ERZ860023 | MGnify/ENA primary metagenome ERZ860023 (study PRJEB30046, sample SAMN00715180) | human gut metagenome | study: EMG produced TPA metagenomics assembly of the A metagenome-wide association study of gut microbiota in type 2...
CATGTTCATCACAGCTTCGGCATCGGCGCCCGTATAGCTGGCGGATACATAGACCGTGGGAGGCGCGATGTCGGGATATGCTCCACCGGCAGGGTGAAGAGCGAGATAAGCCCTATGGCGAGAATCAGCACGGAGATGGAGATAGCCATCACCGGCCGTTTGATAAATATATTTCCTTTCATAATCAGTCTCCTTCTTATTTAACCTGTGTGCCTTCGCGCACCAGTCCGGCGCCTTCCGATACAATTTCGTCACCGGCTTTCAGGCCGTCCAGCACTACATATTCGCGTCCGTCGTTGATTCCGGCTACGGTGATCAGGGTGGAGACTGCTTTGCCATCCACTACCTTATATACAATCGTCTTGTCCTGCATCCGCACGGTGGCTGTCTGGGGGATAGCGATGCAGTTCTTGTAGATGCTTGGCACTACTACCGTGCCCGATGCTCCGCTATGAAGCAGCCGTGATTCGTTGGGAAACACCACGCGTGCCACTACGGTCCCTGTCTGACGGTCGATCACTCCACTGATGGATTCGATGGTACCTTTCTTCTGATAGACTGAGTTGTCGTTCAGAATCAGTTCCACTTCCGGCATATTCTTTAACGCTTCGTCCATGTCGCCGTACTGTCGGGTAAGGGCGAGCAGTTGGTTTTCGGTCATCGAGAAATAGACGTACATATCCGAATTGTCACTGACCGTAGTGAGCGGATAAGGAATGTTGGCGCTTACCAATGCGCCTGCACGATAGGGCAATGCGCCTACAGTTCCGTCACTGGGACTTTTCACTTCGGTATAGGAGAGGTTGTTGCGTGCGCTTATTTCCTGAGCTTCAGCCTGTGCCAGTTGTGCCTTGGCGGTGAGATAAGAGTTTTCGGCAGTCTTCAGGCTAAATTCTGAAACGACTTTCTGCGCATACAGTTCCTTGTTGCTCTTGTAAGTCAGTTCGGCGGTGCTCGTAGCGGCGCGGGCCGCTTCCACATTGGCGGTGGCGGTTTTGAGCGCGGCTCTGTAAGGTACTTGGTCAAGATGAAAAGCAACTGTCCCCGACGTACTTTCTGACCTTCGGTCACGCAGAGTTTCTCGATTGTTCCCGACACTTGCGGATATATGTCAATATCCTGTCGCCCGCGTATGGTCGCCGAATAGGAGGAAGAAAGTTCTTTGTCCGTTGGTTCTATCTGCATGACTGCATAAGAAGATTTCACTCCTGCATCCGGTGCCTGTTTGCACGATGCCATCCACACTGTACAACCGACAATCCCTATCAGCCGTATCCATTTCCTGTTCAATGTAATCATACTTTTTCTCATTGTCTTTTTGTTAAAACTGGTGGCAAAAGTAGGAGAAAGGAACAACGCCATAATGACCAATTACACTCCAAAGATGTTCCTTTTTCGACATTCATCTTTTTTAAGGCTAATGAATTGTCTATAAATGACATATAGAACAAGAAAGCCGCATAATGGAACATCCCATATTTCCCATTATTCACCAACTTTGCAAAACGAAAAAGGAAGAATATGGAGAAAGGGAACATAAAAATCGTAGAAATCGCGGACTTTAAAAACAGCGAACATGTCCTTGACTATGTAGACAATGACTTTGTCATAATCAACAGTCTGGAGGGAAGCCCCTACAATGAAGATACAATAAGATTGGGATGCTTCCTTATCGCTATCTGTCTAGAAGGCTGCATCCAGTTGGACGTCAACTACAAAACCTACCAACTGGAAGCAGGCGACTTACTGCTCGGCCTTCCCAATACCATTATCAGCCACGCGATGGTAAGCCCAAAGCACAAGATAAGGCTTGCCGCATTCTCCACACAGTTCCTACAACGCGTGGTCAAGATGGAGAAGGATACATGGAATACCGTTATGCATATCCACAACAATCCCATAAAGTCTGTCGGGGAGGAAGGGGACAAGGAAATCTTCAAATTCTACCGGGAACTGCTTATGGCAAAGATAAACGACGAGCCTCATCACTATCACAGGGAAGTGATGCAATACTTGTTTTCTGCCATTTTCTGTGAGATGTTGGGACACCTCAACAAAGAAGTGAACCCTTCAGAAATGACAGTCGATACAAAAGAAAGCATCAAACAGTCCGACTATATCCTGCGTAAGTTTATAGAGATGTTGTCCAAAGACAACGGCATACACCGTTCTGTAGGATATTATGCCGATGCACTCTGCTATAGTCCCAAACACTTTTCGAAGGTCATCAAGCAGGCATGCGGACGTACACCGCTTGACTTGATTAACGAAAGTGCCATCGAGCACATCAAGTACCGGCTGAAGCATTCGGACAAGTCCATCAAGGAGATTGCAGAAGAATTTAATTTCCCCAACCAGTCTTTCTTCGGGAAGTATGTGAAGTCTTATCTGGGTATGTCTCCGGCACGCTACCGCAATACGAAAGAGGAATGATTTCCCCTACTCTTGGGGCTCACTCCGTAAAGGTCTGCATTAGGAAGCTAAACCTTAACTTTACGACGCTAAAGGTCAACTTTACGATGGCTAAACCTCAACGTATCACTTCATCACACACCGCATCCTGGAAAGCGCGTGCTTCCCTGCCCGACAGTGCATTCTGGTTCATGATGGCAAAGGCTATCTCGTGTCCGTTGCGGGCTTTAAGGTAGCCGGCCAGGCAGTTGATGGCGGTAAAGGAACCCGTCTTGGCATGTACATTTCTGTGGGAAAGGGTGCCTTTCTTCATGCGGAACTCCAGTGTACCGTCCACGCCGCCAATGGGCAAAGCCTTATAAAGTTTCTGGAAAACATCCGTACGCGAGTAGGCATATCGCAGGAAAGAAACCAAGAGTTCCGGTGAAATGTAGTTGTAATTGGAAAGGCCGCAACCATCTGCCAGATTATACCTATCGGGGTTATATCCCATCTCTTTTATCAGCATGCGGATGGCGGAAAGCCCGTCCTCGGCAGAGACACGCTTCTTTCCGCTGCTCTGCACACCCAACCGGCAGAGCATGGCTTCGGCATTGAGATTATCGCTCTCCTTCATTATCTGTTTCACCACATCCTGCACGGAAGTTTCGTAGGAAGCCATCCGTACGGAGAGGCTGTCTTGCCGGAACTCACCGAAGAGGTAAGAGACTTCCGCTTCTGCCGCCGGAATGCACCGGATGCCTCGTGCCTGCAACCGTTCCATAAAGGTATGCATGAAGAAGTCCTGCGAAGAAAATATATTGACCGTACCTGCACGGCGGGCATCGACGTTGCCCGTCACGGTGATGTTGTTCCCGTTCACCAGCCAGTCGCGCGACACACGGAAACGTCCGGCAGAAGGGGTACGGCTTTGGGTCTTGTTCGTCAGTGTATAATAGGAAGAGGCGGGAGTGCATTCAAGGCGTGCGCTGTCGCCCCGTTCGCCGGGTGTGGCGGTAACCTTCACCACTCCTTTATTCAGCATCAGCGGTGAGAGGTAGGGCTGGAAGGAATAGGGAGTATCATCCCACAACCAGCCGCTGCCCCAGTACAAGGAGTCTTTCATGGAGACATCTCCATACACCTTGCCTTTGATGACAGAGAAGGGGAAACGGGCCACGGTAGCCACCAGGGAATCCAATGCCTCTTCATCAAACTCCGGGTCGTAACCGCCTATCACATACATATCCCCCTGCAAGGTATCGCGCTCAATGGTTCCCTGATACCACACTTCCGTACGGAACGCTCGTCGGCTTCGGGACGGGAAAGGGCGGTAATGGTGGTCAGCAGCTTCATGGTGGAAGCGGGACGGGAAAGCTTGTCCGCCTGATAGCCGTACAAGGGCTTTCCGGCAGTCAGGTCATAGACCGAAATGGCCACATTAGAGCCTGCGGGAAGTTTGTGTTCTATCAACGCATCAATCCGCGCAGAGAGCGGCTTCACCGGAGTTACCGTCTCTTGGGGCCATAATGGGAGCAGGCAGACGGATAAAATTAACAGCAACAATATCCTTTTCATAAATATATTTATCTTTAAAGGCAAAAGTACGACAATCTTACAAATGAACAACAACGAGGTAGTCTTTTCATAAATTATATCCAGCCATCCATCTTAATATTCCTTTAAAAATACTACTTTTGCATAGATTGCATAGGCAAAATCTCCCAGTTACTATCACTCTAAAATTGATGTACCATGAAACTACAACTTACAATTGCCAGCTTTACAATATGCCTCCTTTTCTCCCCCATGCTTCGGGCACAAGAATCTCCGCGCATTGTCAGTTATGACTTAACCGTACAGATTGATGTACCGAACCGACAAGTCGAAGTTGGCGGTTCGTTTGAAGTCGATTTCCATGACAGTGACTCAATCTCGTTGGTACTATGGCGCCATGCCCGTATCGACACACTACGCCACAGCAGCCGGGAGATAACCTACCGTTTCGATACGCTTGCCCCAGCACCTGCCCAATTCATTCCCGACGGACGGACCTTGACCCTCTACCGGCCGGCAGGAGCCGATGACCGCTGCCGCATAAATACCCGTTACACACTCTACATGCAGGAAGTGCAGGGCCCTGCAAAATCATTCAATGACCATTGGATTGAACTTGGTTACTATACGGGATGGTATCCTGTCTGCAACGGTAACCGGGCAGATTATTCGCACTTACGAATCGGCATCACTGACGGTTATACGGTGAGCGGCTCAGGTATTATTTCCCATACAGAAGAAGGGATATGGGAAATGGAGCAACCTTGGGAGAATTTCGACAATGTTATCCTGGCTTCACCCATGCTGAAAAGCCGCCGCATCAATGATAACGGAACTACCATTGAACTTATCTATACAGACTTCCCGGATGCCGGTGCAGACTCGGCACTTCAATGTTGCCACAATGCCTTGAAATTCTTCCGACGCCTTTATAAAATTGCGGGAGATGAGGATATTTACATGAAATTCCTGCTTTCAGCTTCCGGCACCTCAGGAGGGTACAGCCGTAAAAATTTCATTATGCTCAGTTCCCGAACATTCAATGAATATGTACTCAAGAACACCGCCCACGAAATCGGCCACTTCTGGTGGAACAAGGCTCCGGTGGAATCTTGGCACGACTGGCTGAACGAATCTTTTGCCGAATTCAGTGCTTTGCAATACATACGCCACGCCCGCGGCGAAAAAGCCTATGCCGCTTACATCGACGCCTACCGTAAGGAAACACGCCATATCCGTCCTATCTGGGGTATTGACCGCAACGACCGCGAAGCGCATCTTGCCCTCTATAGGAAAGGGTCAGTACTACTCGCCGACCTGCTTGTCCGAGTGGGTGAAGAACCTTTCTTCAACTTTCTGGCAGGTGTCATCCAAGCCCATATAACAGACACATCGGCTTTCCTGGATTTTGCGGAAAGCCGATTGGGACGTAAAAACCGGGACTGGATTGAAAAGCGGTTAAAAGAATAAACACCTGATTATTCTTCAACTGTTCCTTTCGCCACCGGCTTCTCAAAATGAGTGCCGCACTTCCTGCATACATACTCCCAATGCTCAGTGCCCGGAGGTGCGGCCGACAATGCCGCAATAACAGCAGCCACCACAGCACGCACCCGATGGCTCTTCTTCAGCACAAACTTAATCTCATCCGAACCGCAATGGGGGCAGTACCTCAACTGTTCCGGAATCATCTGGTTCCGTTCAAGCAGACGGAGGGCATTGTCATATTCGTCCTCATAGACAAATATATCCACTCCCGTGACATCACGGACATATCCGCGCATCACGGAAGACATGTTTTCATTATGCAAAACAGACGCAATGCCCTCATTCTTCAAGGCACCCTGAATAACATGTGCCTGAAAGGCATCGTCGCAGGTGATTAGCTTTACGGTTTTCATCTTTTATGTTTATATGAAACAATAGTCATGGGTTCTACAATGCCTCCTTGAATATCTCTCCCACCGTGGGGTGCGGAAAGACAATCTTCTTCCATTCATCGGCAGTAAGTTTCAGTTCAATAGCCATGCCTGCCAGCGTGATGATTTCCGAAGCGGGATTACCCAAGACATGTGCCCCCAATACGGTATCGTCACTGCCCAACAGTAACTTGCAGACGCCATTCACTCCTTCATTCTCTGCTACAAAGCGACCACTGTACGCCATCGGAAACTTCACAGCACGATAGGCAACGCCTCTCTTCTGCAGGGATTCTTCTGTCTCGCCCACACCGGCTATTTCGGGATTGGTATACACTACGCCGGGGATGGCACGATAGCTCATAGTGTCCTTCTTGCCAATGATGGAATGTATGGCTACTTCCGCCTCGCGGACGGCTGTATGCGCCAGCAAGGAATATCCCGTCAAGTCGCCGCAAGCATATACTCCGGGAACTGAAGTCTGCATCTGTCCGTTGACAAAGACATTTCCGCGCTCCGTTCTTTCCAAGCCCAGATTCTCCAATCCGAAGCCTTTCATTACCGGACGGCGCCCGACACTCATCAGAAGCCGTTCGGCAACGACGGAACCGGGACCGTCGGCTGTTTCATAATTCACCTGGATAAGGGAAGAAGCTTCGGCAGTATCCGGCATGACAGACACTACTTTTGCACTCAGCATGAACTTGATTCCCCGCTTAGCGTACTCTGCACGGAGCATACCCGCCAGCTCTCGGTCCATACCGCCTCCCAGTATCTCGTCCAGCATCTCGACGACGGTTACCTGCACTCCCAGGCTGTTGAAGAAAGAAGCGAACTCCATACCGATGACACCGCCGCCGATGATGGCAAGCGAAGCGGGCAGTTCCTTGTTGTCCAGCGCGTCACGATGGGTCCAGTAAGGCACCTTGTCTATGCCGGGAATGGCAGGGACAAAGGTTTCGGAACCGGTGCAGAGCAGCAGGTTCTCGCATTCGTAGGTTTCTCCGCCGCACTCCACATGATTCTTGTCCGTCACTGTGGCCTCTCCGCTGACAATCGTCACACCATGGGCAGTCAGCTTTCCTTTGATTCCCAATACCAGCTTGCGTACTACCTTCTGCTTGCGGGCAATAATCTTGGGCAAATCAAACGATACTTCGGGCACACTGACCGCATACTTCGAAGCATGGCGGGCTCCGTCATAGGTCTTGGCCGAATACAACAAGGTCTTGGTAGGGATACACCCTTCATTCAGGCACACTCCACCGAGACTCTGCTTCTCAAATAGTACGACACTCAATCCTGCTTTTCCGGCAGCTTCGGCAGCAGTATATCCCGCAGGACCTCCACCGATAATGGCAACTTGGTATTTCATGGAATTAATGGTTAGTGGTTAATGATTAGCGATAATTTGTGCGCAAGTTAATAAAACCCGTATTATCCGGCAAAAAAGAGTACTTCTTTCTTTCGGAGAATACAGCGTAAAGAGGAAATAATTATCTTTGTCGTGCAGCATTTACAAAGAATGCCACGTCCAATGGACATAATCAAATAATAACCAACATGAAAACGACTGACTTATTCCAATCCATCCTTTTGTTCGCTCTTTTCCTTTGCGGCCTGACGGCTTGCAATGATAGCGATGAAATCCGCCTCTCGCCCTTTCAGGAAACTACCGTGAAGGGCGAAGCCTCTACCCTGCAGATAGACCTAACACGCGGCGACTGGCGCATAACCTCCATCACCACCCCATGGGGAGACCTCATGATGGATGGCAACAAGCTCCCACAACTGGAAGGTACGGGAAGCCTGCATTATAAATGGTGGGACTTGGAACGGGACACCGACAGCCATCTCATCCTGCACTTTAAAGACAACTTTGACTTAGGTGAATCCCGTAGCCTCATCATCAACCTTGAGATGAAAACGGGACTCTACAAGGAACAAATCATCATACACCAAGAACCGTGCACTAACTTCTATCAGATAGAGTCCATCGAATACAGCGTGGAAGAAGGTGACGGAGTGAAAGAAGCCGGAACAGGACCTGATAAGAGTACCTATAAAAATGAAAATCTGGGAAACACAACCGACAAGCATGACTACTATCCATTCATCAATAAATGGACAGAATACGCATTCATACCCGATGGGCACTCTGATGAAACCTTCAAAAGCATAGACCCGGAGAAACGTAGCATCTATCTGCCCAACCACATAGAAGACGGAAAAATAATCATGGGACAACAACTGTTATTCTTCATCAACCAAGGCAAGTATTACAAAGAAGACGAACTGAGATATAAACATTTTGAAGTAGACATAGTAGGTATGAAATGGAACATATACACTTCAACCATCTACTACAAACGGCTTCAAGTGACATTCACCGCCACTCTTTCACGTCCCGGTAGCGATACAAAGAAGGTACTCAAGGGTAAATTCATGCAGAGATACCCTTATGACTGCTCGGAAATACATCACGAAGTAAAGGATTCTTTAGAAGATTAGAGTCCGGTGTCTGTCAGACAAGACTCCACCTCCTCCCTGCTCAATGCCGGAGCTTGCCCATCGGCAAGCTTACGGCATACCAGCCGACCGGCCGCCAGCGCTTCCACCTTTGTTGCAAATGGCAGGCGACCGCTCAAAGCAGGTATAAAAGGTTGATATATCAGGGTATCGGCTCCATGCAGCACCACGTAGCCGTAACCGCCTTCCACCTCCATCACCCGGCATTTCAACTCATTGCCACCGCCGGCAGTATGACCCGAACAGCAAGAAAGGCATACCGCCATCACAGCCGGTACACCTATCTTTATCATAATAAACATCAGCTTCATAAGTTCCGTTCAGTTATGGGGCGAATCAGACTTCCTCTTCCTCATCGGGTAGAAGTTCGTACACATCATCAAAGTAGCTGGTACCACTTGTTCCCGTCAGCACAAAACCACGTTCACCGGTAGAGAAACCAACGGCAGCCCTGCGCGAAGAAGCACCGGAAGGATAATTATGTACATCTGTAATGGGGGTAAAGTCGTCATCGGAATCGCCGTACCATAAGTCCTTGTCAGGGTCGTACAGCCAGTAGTCGCTGCTCAGGGAAGTGCTGTTACGTATTCCCGTAGCCACAAATCCCCTTCCACCGATGACGAAAGATACGGCTTCGGACCGTGTGATGGCGTAGTCATCGTCATAGTCATTGTCGGAGTCCGTATCGGCAATGTCACGCAACTGGGTCCAGTTGCTTCCGTCGAACTTCCAGAAATCCACCAGATCGGTACTGTTGTTTCGCCCGCAACAGATGTAGGCCACCTCATCGATGACGAATGCCGTACCGAAGTAGCGCTTCTCGCCTCCATACCCGCTCACCGCTTCCCATTGCGAACCTTCGGCGCCATTGGGGTTGAAACGGTAGAAGTCCATCTTGTAGGCACTCTCGCTGCCGGTAGCGTCGCTGTTGCAGCCCGTACCGACATAGCCATATCCGCCTATACTGAAAGCCAGGGCACCATCGCGTCTCCACCTTTGAAGTCGTCTTTCCGTGTCCAGGTATCCGTGGCAGGGTCATACTCCCAGGTATCTGCTACACAGTAGGACGAGGAGCCGTCCTTTACGGAACCGGTCGTAATGTATCCCTTGCCATTCACGGCAAAGCCCACGGCAGCCTTGCGCCCGGCAACGGGCATGTCGGCACACTGCGTCCAGCTGTTCCGGCTCATGTCATACTCCCAAAGGTCGTTCAGGTAATCCTTGTTCGCTCCGTAGAAGCCGCCACACAAATATCCATAATTGCCGATGGTGAAGCCGGAGGCATAAGCGCGGTACACACCGTTATAGCTGGCTTTCTTCATCCACTGCCCCTGAGTGTATTCATCCTCGTCCGTACAACTGCCGGCAATGCACACGATGGCCAGCAACATTATTCCTACCAATAGTCTGTTCATTGTTTATTGTTTTTTTAATGATTAAGCTTTATACTTCCCACTTTCCAAAACAAGAAGCTGCGGGAGGTCCTTTTTGTCTGTCCGCAAAAGTAAACCACCGCAACCACACCGACAAAAATAACCGACGAACAGTCCGAAATTCCCGTTAAACGCCTTTACCGATAAAAACCGTCCGAACGCCGATTTTTGTAGGAAGATATAAAAGTTTTGCCTTTCCTTTGCCGCCAACTAAAAGAACAGAAATGAAGAAGTCATTGTACAGCTTATTCGCAGTCCTCGCTATCTTCTGCGCCTGCCAGGACGAGAACTCGCAGCTTGGAAAGAGCCTCGTGGAAAGCTCCTTCTATAATGTATACGCAGACACCTGCTCGGTAGACATCAGCACCATCCTGCTAGACTCCATAGAGACCCGGGGCGACAGCATCTGCCAGCTAGGACATACCGGAGCAGCGCCTGGGGAGAAGTATCCGCCACCTACTATGCCGAATACTCCACGTCCGACTTCACCCCCAACACAGACTATACCTATACCCTCGACTCCCTCGTACTGCGAATGATACCTTCGGGCCATTTCTGGGGAGATACCCTGACGCAACAGCGCATCTCCATCTACCGGCTGAAAAGCCCTATCGTGCTGGACAACGACGAGGACCTTTACAACAGCACCGTACTCCCGACGGAAGATGCCCCACTCTTCAGCTTTACCTTCACCCCCTGCCCGGGGCGGAAGAAGGAAGTAAGCGTCCGCCTGCCCGACTCATGGGGACAACAACTGCTGAATGACCTCGTGGCCCAAGATGACTACTTCGATACCCAAGACAAGTTCAAGAAGAAATTCCCCGGACTGGTCTTTGTTCCCGAAAACGACGGGCAGTGTATCACCGGATTCATGGTGAACGACTCTGCCATGAGCATCAACCTCCACTACCAGGAAGTCTCCAACCAACGTACCGGACAAGTGCTGACTTTCAACGTAAACACCGACTATGCCTATACCGGTATCCGGCACGACCCCACCGGCACCCACCTTGCTTCCCTGAAAAGCGGAATAGAGAACCTCGTCCACTCCAAGACATGGGTTGCCTGGCCTATATGCAGGGATTGACGGGTTACTACAACCAACTGGAATTCCCCTACCTCAACAGCCTCGGAAGTGCCGGACAGATAGTCTCCATAGAGAGCGCCACACTCTACCTCTATCCTCTGGCCCGGAGCTACAACGAAGTGAGCCAGCTTCCCAATGACATCCGCCTTTATATCACGGACGAGAACAATGTGCTGGAGGACTACGTATACGGCAGTGACGGCGTAACCGTACAGACCGGCGACCTGACCATCGACGAGATGTACGGGAAAGAGACCTACTACTCCTTCGACCTCACCGAATTCATCCGCAACAATTACGGCACTTCGGGCATCAAGCGGCAGAAACTGCTGATGAGTCTGACAGACGAAGAAAGCACCACCACCTTCAACCAGGTCATCTTCACCAACGACCCCGAACAAGAGAGACAATGCAGATTAGACGTAAGATTCAAAATATACAACGAGCAATGAAACGCCATTACCGGATTCCCCTTCTGCTGTGCAGTCTGTGTACGGCAAGCCTCACCGCCGTGGCCCAGAACACCACCAACCTGCCCACCTCCATGTACGGAGTGGGCGAACTGAGTGCCGGTGACGGCGGACGTTATGCCGGCATGGGCAACACGGGCATCGCCCTGAACCGTACCGGATTTCTGAACACGCTGAACCCCGCAGCCATCACCCGCATGGACACCGCCTGCTTCACGTTCGATGTGGGTGTATCTGCCTCATATGCCCGCTACTCCTTTCTGAGCGAACACAGCTCCAACTTCACCGGCAACCCCAACCGCATCAGCATGGGCTTCCGTGTCCTGCCGCGCTGGTATGCCCTTGTAGGTGCAGCACCATACAGCAGTGTGGGCTATGTCATCCAGACCGAAGAAGAGATAGAGGGAATGCCCGGCAACTACACCTACTCGCTCTTTGAGGGTACGGGCGGACTATACCGGTGCTACGTCACCAATGCCTTTGCACTGAGCAGGCAACTGTCGGTCGGCATCAACCTGGGGATGATAGCGGGCACAGTGACGCAAAGCGAAACGCAGGAAAGCGCCGTCGTAAAGTACGAATCTTCTAAACAGGCCTTTTATGCGGACTTCGGCATACATTACGAATGGGGTGCGACCGGACAACGGAAGTGGGCGGCAGGGCTGGTATTTGCTCCCTCCCTTCCCATCAGCCACGACAATACACTGACTTACAGCAACTCATCTACCAGCGAGAACCTCGATAAAGGATACCACAGCCGTACACAATATCTGCCCATGCACCTCGGCACCGGCCTCAGCATGGTCACCGAACGCTGGGGCTGACCGCCGACTACAACTACCTGGACTGGAGCCGCAACTCCTCCTCCTACACTTCCATGAAATACGAGAACCAGCACAAAGTGAACCTGGGAGGCAGCTACATTACCAAGCCACGTCTGGCACGTTCCACCGAGCTGATGGGCGGAATAGGTTTCGGCAACTCCTATATCAACCTGAAAGGCGGGAAGATGCAGTATCTGGAAGCCAGTGTAGGGGCGAGCTTCCCCATCCGGTACTCCTATCTTTCGCTGGGCGCCACCTGGCGGAAACAACTGAACACACGCAGCAATCTGATGCAGGAAAGCCGATTCAGCCTGAATCTGAACTTGACGTTCGGGGAAAGGATTTCGAGAGCAAAACTAAAGTAATACAAGGTTCCGGTTCACCACAGATTACACGGATTTTACACCGAATGATTATCATTTGTTGAGGGTGTGTCGAAACTGGTATTCACCACAGCACGCTGGAACTATAGATCCAACAAACAAAGTATAATAGTATCCGAAAACGGGAGAAATTACAATACTGCCAGTCTTGATACATATCCTTTCACCTTTTCGCGATAAGCATCGCCGATGGGGACATCCTCTGCTCTATGAGCAGTGTACTGCGCCCGATGGCGCTGATGCAGTCCATGCGGACAATAAAAGAACGGTGTACGCGGATAAATTCATCGGCCGGAAGTTTTTCTTCCATATACTTCATGCTACACAAGCTCAAGATAGGCTTAGGGGCATCTTTACAGAAAATCTTCACATAATCGCCCATACCTTCTATATAGTTTATCCGTTCCAGGTCGAGCCGCATGATGCGGTTGTCACACCGCATGTAAATCACCTTCGGAACCTCTTCCGGACCTTGCCTTTGCTTGGGGGCGGACGTACCTGCATCCTGCAAAGAGAACCAGCGTGCCGCTTTGCTGACAGACTGGAAAAACGTGGAGAAATTGAGCCCGTCCATCAGATAGTCCAACGCATCCAGACGGAAACATTCGGCAGCATAGCGGTCGGTGTCTGTAATGAAAATGACACGAGTGGACGAGGACAAGAGCTTGCAAAAATCCATTCCGTTGATTTCACCTTCTTCCACCGGATAGATGCCGACAAAATAAACTTCCACTTTTGTCTCATAATAATCCTTCAGCGCTTCAAGAGGATTGCCGTACTTTCCGTGCAAAGAGAGAAAAGGAACTTTGCCGATATACTCTTCCAATCTTCCGGCAATCTCCGGGTCCGCATGCAAAATGGCACAATTCAAGTTCATATCCGTTTCTTTTTTACATAATGGACGCTGCCACATCCAAAAAACTGCAAACAGAAGAGCTAAAATTAAGCTTTATTTATGATTCAAAAACAATCTGCCTCTACGGAAAGACTATATTATCAGGAAAATAAAGTGCTTATTATGAACAGTTTCAAAAAAATAAACTTATCTTTGCATGTACATCCCCACAAAAAGTAAAGGCTATGAAACAACAGAAACTATTCCACCTCGTATTGTCCGCCATGCTGATTGTCTGCACGACCGGCTGTTATGATAAAGACGAAATTAAAGATGCTGAAAAATATCTGTTCAAAGATATTCAATACTCTTTTGAAGAAGGGGATGGATTCAGTACGTATGATGTAGAGCTCCTGCCCTTCATCATGGAAAACAATTTAAACAATAGTATCACCACCACAAACTCCCCCTTCGAAGACACATGGCAGGAAACCACCTTTCAGAGCAACGACCCCGAAGCATTTGTATGGATGGGGGAAGAAGATGTGTTCGTCAATACCCCTTACATGTTTGGAGATGAACTATTGTTAAGTGGGGCAACCATAAAATATGGCAGCGAAACAACAAAAGCCAAAGGTCCAAACAGCAGTACTTCCACCATCAGCATACAACCTCACTGTCGGCTCATCATAAAAGGAACACTACACTACAGCAAGCTTGTAGCTACCTATACGCTGACATTCGCAGGTGAATATACAAAAACGGAAAAACAGATAAAGGGAAAGTTCATACAAACAACTCCGGAAAGCTACACAGGAGACATTACCATGGAACCGATAACGGCAGATTAAAACGGAATCGCATACGTGGGCACACCCTATTGCTCACCCTCTCCGTTCCTCCAGTAACCGGATAAACTCCTCCTCCTTGACGGGAAGAAGCACTGCACACTTGCCCTCGCCATATTTCACGAGCACATAGCGCATCACCGCAAACCGCCCTACCTGCATGGAAGAAGCACGCTCCACAGAAGTGATGTCTTTCATCAGAATTTCCTTACTCCGGGAGAAACGGCCGAAGGACAGCACCAACTTCCCGTCGGGCGTTACGGTATAGGTGGTATGAATCAGCTTCTCGATAATAACCACCAGCCAAAGCATGAAAATAGCAGCCAGGAACGGAGACTTGTACCAAAGCATATAGACGGCGAGAATACCTATCAGGATGAGAAACAGATACTGCCCCATAGCAATGCGCGCATGAAAGATTCGATTCATTTTATCTGATTTTTGCCGCTAAGGTACGTATTTTTATGATAACAACTTCTTCATTAGCATCTCCATTTTTCGAACTTCCGTCACATTCAGCTTGCGGCAGACCGAAGCACATAACAATTCTACCCGTTCCGGCGAAAAATAAATCAGTTCTGCAATCTCCTTTACAGACTGTCCAAGAGCTACCAGCATACATATCAGTTCTTCATCCTTATCCACCTCCGGAATAGACTGATAAAGTTTCTCTAAAAAAGAAGGATAATGAAAAATAAAGATTTCACGGAATACAGCCTCACGAGTTCCGGACAACAAAGCCTCCGAAGCATTGGGAGAATCTTCCGAAATCATTTCGCGCAAAGCTCTGGCAATCTCCTGCATATTAAAAGGTGTCACTGTTTTCTTTGTTTTCATTGTATCTTATTTCACCATTATACATATTTACAATCGTTTTGATACAAATTTGCAAAATATGCACAACCTAACCATAAGAATACGATATACAATCTGATATACAATTTCATATTATATTTATTATCAAATAATTAACAAGAAACAAAAAACAAGTCCATTGTTGTAAATTTTAAATTAAGAAATTATATCTTTGCCTTACAAAACAAACAGTCCACAAAATATGAATGCCAAAAAACTTTCATTTTTACTTCTGATTCTCGTAGCTGTAGCCTGCACCAACCGCTCCACCTCTTCGGAACAAGACGAAATGAGGCATTGGAACAATGTCCTTCAACAAATCAATGCCTTACTACTCGAAAACAAAGCGCGACAAACGTTGGATCTTGCCAAACAGACCTTGCCCGAAATCCTGGAATCGGCAGAAAAAAACGGAACTACAGATACCCTGATTTACCATGCCCGCAAGATATTTAATGCCTGCGGGAACAATTACATAAACACCAAACAATACAAAGACGGCATCGACTATATGGACAGCATTGGGAACCATCCCCTCATCCGCGAACATTGCCCGCACGAACTGCTGAGCTTCAAGGCCGGACTGAACCAACTGTATGGCAATAACCCGGAAGCTGTCCGACTGGCAGAAGACTACCTCCAGTTACCGGTCTGTACCAGTGCCAATGACTTTATCCGGCAGGCAGAAATCATAAGCGGTGTCTACATGTACTCCGGAAACAATCTACCCAAAGCTATCCAAATTTTGGAAAAAGCAATAGATGTCTACCGGAAAGGTGGAAACTTCCCGAACATGCTGCGAATAATGTCACGGTTGGGCATCTATTACCACCTCAGTGGCGAATACGAGAAAGCTATAGCCACTAACCAAGAAGCCATAGCCACTTACAACGACAGCATAGCACCTGGAAATGTAGTGATTGCCTACGGAGAACAAGCTAATCTCTACGCCGAACTGGGTATGTACGACCAGGCCCTGGAAATGAACAAAAAAGCCCAATACTACTCCATGCTGAAAGACAGCTTCGGACTGGGAGACTTGTACCGCTACCGTGCCCAGATCTTTCGTAACATGAATCAAAAGGACTCTGTATTCCACTACCTCAGGCTGGGAGAAAAGTTGTCAATGATACAAAACAGCTTTAAGGGCGTATTCGTAAACAAAGTAGAAACGGTAAACAGTTATCTGGACTATCCCGACTCTTTGGAAAAAGCACTGCAACTTGCCCTTAGCATCTGTCCCGATACCGTGCGGATGCCCCAATGGGCCAAATACCAACTCAACCTCCACCTAGGCCGGGCCTTACTGCAAACCGGGAAGGAGCAAAACGGCATACACCTGATAGACCGGGCTGCACAAGACCTCATCAACATGAAGTTCATGGAAGGCCGCGATGCCAACGAGATATTAATGGATTACTATCTGGCCAAAGGCATGAACGACGATTTTGCTCGTTGCTACATCCGTAACCGACAGTTTGCCGATTCTCTGGACAATAACGAAAAGAAACGTGCTGTGGCAGCAGCCAACATCCGGTTTGATGCCAACCAAAAAGAGAAAGAAAACAAACTGCTCTCGGCACAAGTGCAATGGCAGCAACAGCAGTTGTTCTACAACATCTGCATCTCCATTACATTACTGTTGCTACTTATCACCACTACAGCCTATTTCATCATCCGAAGGAAGGCCAACCACCAGCTTATAGAAAACAACAAACGGGAAATACAGACCCTCATTACCCGGCAGCAAGACCTGAACCGCCGCAACGAACAACTGACGGAAGAAATAGAACGGGCCATGGCTACCAATAACCTCAACTCCATTCGCCAGCTCACCGTGCAAAGCCTGCTCAGCAGGGAAGATGAGAACGCATTCCGCCGGTCGTTTGCCACCATACATCCTTCTTATCTGCCCAAGCTCCGCGAAAGTTACCCTCAACTGACCCGCAATGAAGAATTATTGGCCATGCTCATCTGCATGAACCAAAGTACCGACGAAATAGCCCTTATCATGGGAATCAACCGGAATAGTGTAAACGTAGTCCGTTCGCGCATGCGCAAGAACATGGAATTGCCCAAAGAAAAATCCCTGGATGAAGTATTGAAACAATACCTTACATAACAAATAAAAATAAGCCCGCTTATTTTGCTCTACGTTTGGTTTACACTATCTTTGCAGCGTTTAATACACAAAACCTATGGTAAGAAAGTTCGATTTTCTCGTTATCGGCTCCGGACTTGCCGGTATGAGTTAA
>ERZ860023.731-NODE-731-length-17344-cov-3.190815_pt1 | contig 17344 bp, 19 predicted proteins | sample MGYA00509983_ERZ860023 | MGnify/ENA primary metagenome ERZ860023 (study PRJEB30046, sample SAMN00715180) | human gut metagenome | study: EMG produced TPA metagenomics assembly of the A metagenome-wide association study of gut microbiota in type 2...
CCGTATAGCTTTCCTTTGTTCACCTCGTATTCCTTGCACCGGGTCAAATCCAGATTGGCAAAGTCAATCCTGCCGTCAAACCACTTGGGATGACCATGAATAATTTCATGGTGTCCATGAATGCTTTTTCAAAAGGTTTGTGTATATTCGCTACTGATTTGAGAGCCGACAGGCACTCGGATTGGTATTGCATAAGGAGTGTTTCTTTAGCCATAATCAGAAGAGTTCAGAGACTTCTAATTTACTAAGAAATAACGAATTATGCAATACTTTTCCCCTTTATTATCAGCAGGTTAGCTCTCTTTTTTCAGCACATTTCTTCATGCTTAACCATTCGTTTTTGACAACATTTCAATGACCTCTTTAGTGTTTCCGAACCAGCTTTTGCCGGTTCTATTGTTTAACTTTTAATCTTTCGGTAAAAATTTCCCGAAGTATTGTATCAAGTATTATGAATATGAAATATTTTAAGAAGTTTTGCATATATTTTATTGCAATTTTTACCATTGCTGTGGTATGCGGCTTTACGGGACTTGTCATCAAGGAAGTGGACAATGGCACATTTTATGACCTGGACACAATAGAAGCACTTGGCTTTTGTGTACAGTTGGGACTGACTGCATTTACATCTCTGATTCCATACAGTCTGAGTGTTGCAACCTTCCTGGTCTTCTGGGCTATGGACAGAGAAAAGTGGACTGGCTTTTTCCGTACATTGGCAATCGGGCTGGTTCTTGTCCTGCCTTTGTCGGCAATGACCTATTATTATGACTGGTTTGTGCGTCCACAGATGATGGTCGTATCCGTCGGAAAAATAGTTGAAATGAAGCAGACCTATCCCAACTCTTTGGCAGACAAGTACGGTATAAGCATGGAGCAGATATTGAACAAAAAGCCTATGTCTATGTCTAAGACAAAGCTGACAGCCCAGATAGATTCTCTTGAAACATCTTTTCAGGCTGATATTGACACGTGCGGACTACTGCTCTCCATACTACCGGACACTCTGGCATCGAAAGCCTATGACTGCTATCGGTTGAAAAGAATAGGAGTTGTGTATCAATACGCCGTTCATCCTGCTGCCAGCGAAGACAGTCTGATGTACATAGCACATACAGAATTGTACCAGCACGCATTCGGTGCATGGGAAACATCAAACGAGCTGCAACGTCATAAACAAGAATATTTTGGAAGGACTCTCAATACCGGGTGTATATATATCGCTTATATCCTGTTTGCCTTCTTGGGCTATCTGCTCCGCTTCAAACCGATAAAGAAAATATTGGCTGTCTTTGCGATTCTAATTGTAGCCGCATGTATTTATCATGAAATAAATTCTCTTGTTCAGGGATATGCAAAGAAACTCAATACAGAATCCCATCAAATTGTGGACGACACCTATAAAGAGATAGATGGGATAAGAGAAAGCAAAGAGCAGGAAATGAATGCAGAGACACAATTAGAATAATTGTCTTAACTACAAAACAGAATGAGATATGGAACCAAAAACAGACAGTAACCGACCATCTACAATCAGAATTATAGCCGGAATCGTTGTGTTATTATGCTCATGTCCAATTTCTGGAATATGTTTTTCCGGAATAGAGTATCTTATGGAACATTACCCTGCCCGGAAATTCCTGTTTTTTGAATATTTATGGGGAAAACTATTAATAGTGTTGATATCCGGAACAATTTTTTTTGCACTATTAGGAGTTATAACTATATTCTTATTAATAGCAGTGAGAATATGGAGTGGGAAAAGAGAAAAAGTAAAACATATCATATATCCGTTCCCAGCCGTATTGACAACTGAAATTGCCGATTTCTACAAGGTGGAAAGGGCAGATGACCAATTTCTTATTTTCACTACACCTTCTGAAATACGCGGATTTCTGATAGGTATCGGAGCAGCTATTTTATGCACTGGGATATTCTTGTTCTGCAAAGAAATAGACAACCCGTACAGTGAAATTTACTGGCCTCCATTCAGTGGAGCATTTATTTTAGCTCCATTTATTCTGCTGGTCAGCCAAGTATTTGCACATAAGCGTAGATTTGTACTGGACAGGATGAACGGTACTGTAACATTTCCACGCCATCTGTTCTTTCCTCGTTGTACTGTTCCTTTCTCGAAGGTCATTCCGGGATATTCAAAAGGTACTATGAACCTTGCATTTAGGTTTTGTTTTTTACATCCGCGAACTAAAGCAGCCATACCTGTTCTTGCAGAATATGATTCCGATTGGTGGCCATTCTATGTACTCTATATGGACAAGAACCGCCCGCTGCCGCAAGGCGAAGTGTTCGACCCCTACCGCGAGAAAGACTTCCTGCGTAGAAAGGCGGCAGGTTTTCCAAAACCAATATATCCCAATACCATCCTCGTAACAGATGCATATATGGGATATATATACGGTACGGATGAGTTCAAGCAAAGGCTCTCTAAGATAAAACACAGGATAGTGCATTACTACGACAGAGTATCATGGTATTGTCAGGAGCATGGAATTGAAATACCAAACGACAACGATTTGGTATTAATCGGTCTTTGGAAAAAACAGTTTGTGTTCAAACTCTTCGCTCCGGAAAACGTAGAATACATCGTAATCCCGGACAATACGGTATTGACCGACTGTTTTTTATGCGACAGTGAAACGGATGAAGTAAAATATATCAAATGAATTAAAGCTTCCCAAAATTAAAAAATGGGAAATTAGTAAAATAGAAACTACTCAAAACATAACAAAATAGATGAAACTAAAAGCATTTATCACTATGGCACTATTGAGCGTGTCCGCATTGGGAAGCTGCCAGACGGGCGGCAACTCCAACGTAACGGAACTTACCAAAGAACAGAAAGACAACTTGAAGTATTTGTACAAATGGTATCAGTTTTTCACCGAAACGAAACCCGGCATTCCGGAAGGAGACGAGGCGAAAGAAAGAACCGAACCCCTGCCGTGGAAGGAAACCGGAGGCGAGTTCGACCCGGCTCCACTGAAAGAGTGGATGACCCATGCCCGGCTGGGGGAGGACGAGTCTTATGTGGCTTCCGGCAGGCTGGCGCTTGACGGAGTGTATGACCCGGATGAGAACTGGAACCAAGCAGACGAAATCCCGGACAACATCTCCTCCGACAATCCCTACGAGCAAAAGATCGCCTCCATCAAGATGTTTGGAAACATGCGGTTCAACCTCCTGTCCCGCCTGCGGAACACGGAAGGAGATACGCTGAAATTGCTCGGCTCTGCCATGCTCTACATGTCCCCGATAGAGAAGAAGTTCTCTCTGTCGTTCCGCACCAACAATCCGCGCTCTGCCGACATCGAAGGAGGCATCGAAGCGGAACTGCTTCCGCCCCTGCGCTGGAAGTACGTCCGCATCCCGCTGCTGCCCGAAGGAAAGGAATACGAGTTCGACGGCGTGAAGTTCAAACTGTTCAAGTCTGCGCCCGGCGATGTGATACTCGAGTACGATAAGAAGTATAACGAACAGATAGGCAAGCTGGAAATCATCCCGATAAAGGGAGAAAAGCCGATGAGCTGTAGAGGGGGATATACGACCGGCGGCAAAGGACTGCTGCAATGGTACCGGAATCCGCACATGGGCTTCGGAGAATGGTGCGTCACGTATATGGAAGAGAACTGCGACTCGCTCGGTACTACGCCCCAAGCGCTGGAGCTTGCCGCCCACCCGCACTACCGGCCTACGGAAGAAGAGCTGCGGCACTTCCACGAAACGGCAGGCGAGATAGTGGGACTCCGGCTGGAAGACCTATTGAAGAACGCCAACTCAAAGAACTACAAGGAGTTGTATCGCGAATGGGTGAAGAAGGGATACGAAGCCGCCGTAGAGTGCAAGGACGATTATTCGGGAGCAATGGGCGGCTTTCACGACCGCTACGGCGATGACGTCGTGTCGTATATCGCTTTCCAGATCGGCGAAGGAATCGGCAGCCAGTATGTCAAGGCAGACCTGAAGCCCGATTGGGAGACAATAGACTGTTGCGCCACAGCCCTGATGGACCGCTACACCGACGCCGCCGACTCCCTGAGTAACGAATTGGACAAGCACGTGGAGGAATACATCGACTCCCTCGTAGAGCGGCGGGAAGTTCTGACCTTCCTCACCGATGAGGACATCCGGCAGTTGTCGAAACCCGTAGAGCCGGACGACAGCCCCCTCATGTACCGCTGGTACAAGACCTACACGGAAGCCGACGCCCTGTACATCTACCTCCCCGACACCGCTGCCGACCGTCCGCTCCTCAAGGTGCGTTACCCGATGGGCGGCGGCAAACCAGAAGTACTCTTCTCCCGGTAGTCCGCCCCTCCGGTGGGCCGCTCTCCGTGAAACATCCGATGTGAAACCAAAAACTAAATCACCTCATGAAACAGAATACAGATATTCCCTCCGCCCGTTCAAGTCTGTGGAAACGGTGTTGGCGTTTCGTAAAAAACGCCCATCTTCCGGAGTTTTTTCTCTATGCAATCGTACTGCCTTGCTTTGCCCTGCAAGTGTCGGTAGTGGCAGGCATCTTTCTCTTTCTCGGTGATATGTCGGTTACGGGCATAGGTTGTACCTACGACCCGGCAGGGTTCGTGCTGCTCGCCTTGTTCGCCCTCATCGCCATAGCGGTCTTTTCGGCATTACTGCTCCTGCTGCTGAAGGTAAACAGCAGCAAGACGAGCCGTTATCGGGAAGATAACCCCCGACGCTCTTACCGCCGGATAGCGGGCGTACTTCTGTTTCTGTTGATGGCAGGTGTATCCCATTCTTCTACAACGGCACCGGAACATCGGGAAGGAATTATCCTTCCACAGAAATCGTGGCTGGAAGAGACTGCGATACCCGTTTACCTTTCCATCTTCGATTCACGGACAGGACGGATTACACTTTTATTGATAAACCTTGCTACCTTTGGAGTAATGCGTCGCAAACTATGTCTCAAATCCGATACTCCGGAAGCCGCCCTCGAACTACTTGCTACCCGTCGTCCGTTTACGGTACGCACATTAGTGGCCATGCTGTGGCTCTTCCCCGTATGGCCCGCCATATTGGCGGCAATACACTATCATCGTTTACAGAAAATCAGACTGCTGCGCCGCCACTATCCCTGCCCCAACTGTATGGGAAGGAAAGTACACTCTCTGCCCCTGCCTGTTGGAGAAGAGAATCTGCCCCTGCTCACCGATGGCGAGCGACTCGAACTCAAACTGAAAACAGCCTATATCCTCGTCTGCGAGTGTCCGGACTGTGGCGAACGGTTTAAACTGCGTATGCCTCTCACCAAGGAAGGCTACGAGCTTTGTCCAGAATGTCGCTACCTCACTCTGCACCGCACGGAAGATTATCAGGTGGTAAAGCCGGCCACCGGCTCGGACGAAGGTCTGCGCGAGGCACGCCACCAGTGCCGCTTCTGTGGAGCGGAATACATGGTAGGTTACCAAATGCCAAAAAACAGAGTCTAATATGAATATTAACATGAATACAAAACTATCAACTTATTAATATGAAGCTAAAAACATTTATCATTATGGGACTAACAAGTATTTCAAGTTTAGGAAGCTGCGGACATGCACAACAACCTCAATATTTAGGTGAAAGTCCGTATAATCTTGCAGATGTGGATTTCAACACAGACGTAGTTAAGTTTTATTCAAAAGTACCAACCGATGGTTATTTCAAAGAAGAAAACATCTGTCGGGGAATTGGAAACAGAACGATGGTCATATATGACTATTATCAGTTTTACTCCGAGTCTTCAGATAAAATGGCTGTATTCGAGGACTTCTTTTTCCCGAAAATCGAAATGTTAAGCGATGAGCAAGGAAAACTGATAGGCGTGGCAGGCACAATTGATTTCAAAAATGAAGAAGGAGCCAACAGTCTGTTTGCTTCTATAAAGAGCAAGTACGGAAAGCCTTGTTTCACGTCGGAAGACCAATACGAAAACCCCATATACGGATGGATAGACAACAGCAAGCGGATACAGTTGCGTAATAAGGAGATGAGTGATGGCGACTATAGTTGCGAGTTGCTGGTATCAGAAAAAAAGTATGGCGAATTTATGGCAGACCTTCACTCAAGAGCATGGAGTAACTTCAACTGGTTCGAAGACACAGAACTCCCGTCTGCCTCCTCTGATATTATATTGACAAAAGACGATGTGGTAAACGACCACCGGCGAGGATGCACAGCTATCATAGACGGAACCATGCCCGATTTCACCATCTCAACGTATGCCGGTTCAGACGATTTCCTGTATGATTTGGACAAGTATCTCACGCAGCAAGCCCGAGAAGTCTCGCCCAAAGTTTATGGGCGTGTTCCGGTATCGTTCCTGATTGATACAGATGGAAAAGTCAAAGACATCAAAATAGAAGAAGAAACAGCCGATGAAAAGGTAAAAGATGCAGCAACCAATCTTATAAAATCTTTGCCCAAGTTCAAGCCTGCCACAAAAAACGAACAACGCGTTTCTTTTAAAGTATCAACTACCATCGATTTCTAACACTGCAACCTCCAGCAGGGTATCCGCATCCTACCGGGCAGACGGATGTCGGGCAACATACACGTAAATACGAAACTATCTTAAAATCCAATCACATGAGACAGAAAATACTTATCGCCCTTGTACTGAAGGGATTGTTAGGCTTGGGCAATTGCGCCAAAGCACAATCGGGAAAACAAATCATCGACTTGGACTGTCCGGACTACAGTCTCGACGTGGCACACTTTTACTCCGAATCTCTCGGAGCGGACCATTCTGCCGTCGGCGAATGCGGCACGGAAGCGGGCTACAGAAGAGACACGATTAATACACTCGGCGATAATCCCCGTCCGGTCATCGTGTTCTACCGCCCCCAGAACGACTCCCTGTATAAGGAAGCCACCTTCTTCGGTCTCGATTTCGGGAAACTCGAGATGGCAATAAACATGCAGGGCAGGCTGATACGGACGGATGCCCAAGCGGAGACAGACGAGGAAGGCTTCGGCAGGATGATGGAAGCCGTCGTGCGGAAATACGGCGAACCTGTGGGCAAGACGATGGAGACGGGCAAGGAAAACCTCGACAAGATACTGAAGCAGGCCCTCGAGGAGCTTTCCGTATATCACTGGGATGTGGGCGACGATGAATACATCGAACTGGCAGCCGAGCGGCGGAGCGACCCGGCCGAGGACGAAGAAGGAGAGTCGGTGCAAGAGGAAAACGCTTCCCCCTGCGTGGAGGTAACCTTCAGCCGGACCAAGAAAGAGTTCGACCTCCTGTTCAAAGAGGTATTCTCTCCCCTCGCGGAAGACACCGAGGAACTGCTGAAAGACTTGAAAGAGGCGGAGCAGGAAATTCGGCAAAAATGGGAAGAATCCCCAAAAGCAACATCGGGAAAAAAAGAATAACCCATGCCCCATCCGTATGAAACCGAAAATGCTGCTGCCAACGGCAGCCGTCAAACCCTAAACCCCAACCCAATTATATGAAGCAGAGCAGAAACAGCGATAAGAAACGACACCACGAAGAAACCATTCATGACAGACAGTACCGAAGCATGGTAAAGCGATACAAATGGAAAAACCATGCCATCATAGCGAGTGCTCTTCTGGGATTCAGCGTGCTGATATTATTCATCATAGTTAGCGACATTCCGCTCACCGCAGCCAATGTGGCGGTTGGGCTGGCGATCCTCAATGGTGCATGCTGGCTGCTTCTGCGGCTACTCTGCAGACCCGCCTATAACCTCAGCATCCAAATACCAATGAAGAACGACGGACACTGGCTGTGGCGGGGCGGAGAACTGATATACAGAGAACTGACGCACGATGATGCTACCTGCCCGATACCACCGGAATATCTGGTCCGGGTAGATGACCGGCAAATCATTATCGACAACGACAGCACGAGTGGAAGAATCCTCATTTTTCTATTATTTTCCTTCATGTTTGGCCTTTTCATCTATTGGTCATTCCTATCAGACTCTACTGTTCCGCCAGAAGATTACGGCTCCGCATTGCTTTTTGCAGAAATGGGCGTTATATTGGCATGGGGAATGGCCTATACCTTGCTGAATCCCCGGCAACGCATTGTCTTCGACCGTACTGCCAAAACCGTAACCATTCCCGGCAGTCTGCTGATGAACAAAACAGAGACCATTCCCTACGACCAAGCGGAGCTTTCATATTACCACGACATGAGAAGAAAGATTGACGAGGTGAAAATCTATAATCCCTCAGGACTACCGCATGGAATCTCCGTGATGCCGGGCCGCACCGACGAAGCCTTGCGCCTTGCACGCTTTATACATCGCTATATGGAGGAAGAAGTCGTAGATAAGGCAGAACTTGAGAATTTCAAGAACAGGGAAAAGCCACAACAGGAAGAAATGGAATATTTTAATACTTGGTAAATATAGCTCATAATATAATGTTGGAATGTATATGTAAATGTAAAACTATAAATCACAATAATATGAACAAGCATCCATTCCTCCCCGCTTCAGCAGCCGTTGCCCTATGCTTCGGACTGTTTTGTATGTCCGCGCTCAGCTCGTGTACAGGGTGCAGCTACAACCACCAAAAGGCGATGGGAAGCATAGATAACATTCTGGGCAAAGTAGATACCCTGATGGTCAAGACAGACCGGTTTTTGGAAGAACATCTGCCGGAAGAACCGCCTATAGACTACGAAAAAGAGGGGGTGAATAGGAAGCACCTGTTTGTATTTACAGATACGACAATGACCTACAACGGCAAGCCGTTCATGCCGGGAATGACAATAGGAGAACTGTGTGAGATATTCGGACATTACGAACGTCTTGCGGAACCCGGAATATTTATATGGGATTCTATGGGAATCACTATGGTATCACACGATGAAAGCGGAAAAGACAGTGCCCCTGTAAGCAGAATAATGATTGACTGGAATATAGAATTAGATGACTTTCTATCCGAAGAAAACCTAAAATGGCTAAAGAACCGTTGCCCACATCAGTATTTTACGGGTAAAATGATTGTCGGTGGAGCGGTTTTGGGCAGAGGTATGCACATTGATGATTTTCTGAAAAAAACAAACCTGAAATTCGATAACAATCCGTTCCCTCTACTTTATTATTGTGACTTGTATGACTGGGACTACACCAAAGCACCTATACACCGCAGAGAAAAATATTATACCTATAGAATCAGGAAGTCTGAAGACGGTAATGATATTGAAAACTTTGATATTGCCATTAGTTCACGAGGTTTTGGTGACCCACCGTACGAAGGTCCTGAATATGAAAAGTACATAAATGAAGAAAACGAATAATATACATAAAATATGAAATCAATAATTCTTGCCCTGCTCGTTGCAATGTTAAGTTTCAACGGCTATGCACAGACTAAAACGGGAACGGATATGAAACAGGAAATAAATAAAATGGAAGAACTGATACAGGAGGAATTAGGAATGGTGAAGACCTACCCGGAGAAACCTGCCTACTATCTGCAGGTAAACAAAACAGGATGCAGACTGCTTGTCAGGGTAAATGACATTCCGGTGGGATATCATTTTGTAGAAGATGAAAGTGAGTCTATGCTATATCCTATCAATGATTTGCTATTAGGAAGCGGTAAACATACCGTAAGTATACAGGTCTATCCTCGAACGGGAGAAACGGAAGTCACCAAAGATGCCGGTGTAAATATTAAGGTTGTACATTATAAAGAAAAATTGGTTGGTATTCCTGAAACACTGGTAGAATTAGACATTCCAACAGATATTGGGATGAAAAAAATCCCAGTGTACACTGATTCCATAAGTTTCAATGCCACACTCCCCTTTAACCATAAAAAAATACTTGCCGAAGCAACGGATTTGCGGACAATACCCGATTTGGAAGAAAAAGTTCTTGCCCATTACAATATGGTGCGTCAAATGATGATTGATGGAAATTGTTATGAGTATAATAAAATGCGCCTGGCCAGTACATGGGTTTTGACGGAAATGAATTACTTGGGAAAAGAAGCTTTGGAGAAAGTATATATCGATTCAGACTATTTATTCCGTTTTTTATGCAATCCTATAGATTGGATTGTAGAACCAATACAAAATTATGAGATGGTCGTTTGTGGAAATGGAAAATTAGTTTATCTAAGAAGAAAACTTGAGCTCGATGATGTTTTACGGGTTGGTTTCTATGACACAGAGGAGGAGAAAAGACTATCACCTGAAGAGCGTACTGTTACAGCATATAAGTTCATCCTCCTTTATATGCCACAAGGCAGTGATGAATTAGTGGAGCTATATTAATTCATAAGCCTCTACCTGACAATGTATTATCCTTCATCCAACAAGAAACAAGATGTCTTCCATAAAACAAAATAGAGATTTAGAATTTCCTCCGGAATCCATACACGGTATATATGGAGTGAATTATTATTTTCAAACTGAAAACAATACAATGCAACGTTTGCAGTTTGAGGTAGCTATAGTCTTTTGCGGTCAATATATGGAGAATTATTACAAGTATCGTATCAATAAAAACCAATTTATTGTCAATCGAAATGAATCTGACGAATATTTGTATGATATAGCAAAAAAATGTGCAAACACTATAGATAATGATCAAACGAAAGTGATGATGAAAGTATTGCTGTTTTATATGAAACATTTGAAAGTAAAAACGGACAAACTATATAATCAACAGATTTTATATAAACCAATAAAATAACTATTGAAGCATTAATGATGCAAACTTTATTTGATATATTACTTAAAGATTTTTTAATATGAAGTCTATTATATTTATTTTTATTATTGTTTTCGTTATTGGATGTGGTTCTAATGAAAATCTCGTTTCTGTAAAACAAACCCAAAACGATAGTCCTGTCATATTGAGGATAAGAAAAGATAGAACCTCTATTCATAGTTTATTATATCCTTTATCTTTTATGATAAAAAAAACAGATAAAAGGGATATTTATTATTTAGATAATACATTTTTATTCCATAATATAACACTAAGTTCTGGAACAGGAGGATGCTACTTAACACCGCTAGATAAAAATAAAAATCTATCTATCTCATATAAAATTTTTAATGGAGTTATTAAATACATCGTAGAGGACAATGATACTATTAAAGAGTGTTTGCATAAATATTATAATGAAATGGTTGTTAAACAGAAAGATACTATTCACGTTTCTCTAAAAGAATTCAATGGTAACTTTAAAGAAAACATTATAAATAATTTCTTTGAAGGAGATTCTATAGTTTTACATTTTAAGTATAACGAAAAATGGTATAATGTTCCTTTAAGAGTTTCTTTCAATTGACTTAAAAAAATGGATGGCTTTTTATATATGAAATATGCAAGATGTGTCTAATGAGTATATATGGATTGTGGCAGTGTTTTTCCGTTATCCCCGTCTTATGTATGGTATTCTTAGTATATTGGAATAATGGTGAAATTGCGATTAAAACGTTCAAGCAAAGTAGTAATGATATAGTTCTTTTTTATAAGAAGAATATAAATATAATGGTTCACATGAAATTTATATGTTTTTTTATATTGATTCTTTTTGTTGGATGCGTTTCTAACGAAAATGTAGTGCTAGTAAAACAAATTGAAAGTACAAATTCAATTGTATTGAGAATGAAAAAAGATAAAAATTCTATATTCAGTTTATCCTATCCTTTATCTTTTAAGATAAAAAAACAGATAATAGGGATATTTATTATGCAGAAAATTCTTATTTATTTCAAAATAAGAAACTTAGTTCAGGCACAGCTGCTTGTTATTTAAAGACTTATGATGAAGACAATTGTTTGACTTCATCTTATAAAGTATTTAATGGTTCTATATTATATATTATCGATAAAAATGATACTTTGCAAAGAAATTTATCTGGCTACTATCAAAAAATGATTAGTGAAAAGAAAGATACCATTCATGTTTCTTTAAAAGAATTCAATAGAAACTTTAAGGAAAATATTATAAATAATTTCTTTGAAGGAGATTCTATTTCTTTACATTTTCATGATCGCAAAAGATGGATTGATGTTCCTTTAAGAGTTTCTTTCAATTGATAGCCCATGCAACTTATGGGCGTGGGCTGGCACGTAAAAGAATAGGAGACAAACGTGGAGCCTGCGAGGACTGGATAAAAAGGTAACCATTCTATTTTCCACCTTGACACGCATGTTCCCTAAACCTACCTTTGCGCCGTAACCCTTAAACAACAATGATTATGGCAAAAGAAAAAGTAAACTACCAGGAGGTATATGACCTCTATCAGTTATGCAGTGAGACCAAGGATCTTCGTGAGTTCTGTGCGGATTATGGAGTAAATTACGACAAGTTCATGAACTGGCAGCGTCATCAGCTATGGAGCGAAAAGTTAGGCAAGACAGTTCAGGTTGAGCAACCCAAGGTTGCCAAAGTCCGGATAACCGGCAAGCCTTGCAACAGTCCAACCGTAAAGTTGGAGGTGAAACAACCTGAAGGTGAATCTCCTATAAGATGGGTTAAGCTGCAATTGACATCAGGTGCCACACTGTTCCTGAGAAACACCACAGTTCTTGATTTGAGTCTGTTGCTCAATAAAATGATAGGATGATATGCTTGGACTTAGCGCTAACCTGAACTATTACCTGTTTAACGGTAATGTGGATTTACGGAAAGGAATCTTCCGCCTGTGTGAGAGTATAAGGGAAGAGATGTCACTTGACCCGAGCGATGCATCCAATGTATATATGTTCATGTCCAGGAACCTTGAACATTTTATGGGATCTGTATCTACAGACGGATATACGGTTTACAGGATGTTCGACGGAGAAGCCTCAAAGGTGCTTCATATAGGATGCTGGACACACTGCAGGAGGCTGTGGGTCGATGCCTTGCCATCAGACAGAACTGCGATGGATATAATAGACCCTATCGGTGATATGTTCAGAAATGAAGACTTGTTCCGCACAATGAAACTCAGCGGTGAGCAGATTAAGGAAAAAAGACTTAAGCTTACGAGACCTATTCTTGAACGTATCCATCATAAGGTGGTCATGATGATGCAGGATACCAAACTCATGGCAAACGAACTGATGAGAAAGGCTGTGAACTATACGATAAACCAGTGGAAATCCCTGAAAAATATCCTCAAGGACGGTTCTGCGGAAATATCGAACAACCTCTGTGAGCAAAGGATGAAACCTGTAAAGCTGCTGCTCAAGAACTGTATGAACATAGGCAGTGAGGATGCAGCAGGAAACTCGGCATTCATCTTTTCTCTGATAGAAAGCTGCAAGCTTAATGACATAGATCCTCAGGATTACCTGAAGCACTTGTTTGAATGTATTCTTCATGGTAAGGACTGCGACAAAAAAGCCCTTCTGCCATGTTTTTATCAATCGGAATGTTAAAACAAAAATATTTTCTTGCGGACATTTTTATTTTATCGGCTGAAAAACAGCCGATAAAATTGTCATGGCGGAAAATAGAATGCTTACAAAAGAACCGGACTCCAATTAGTTCAGTTCTCTCTGACGACAGAAGCATCCGCCGAATTTCTCGTCCACGTGTTCTACTGGCTGGCGGAAGATGCCGTAAACCGATGAGCCGGAGCCGCTCATGCTGGCATACACTGCACCCAGATCATACAACTCGTCTTTGATGGCTGCAATTTCCGGATATTTCAGGAATACGCTGTCCTCAAAATCATTCTTCATGTTATCCTTCCACGTTTCTACCGGCTGGCAGATGATGTCTTTCAACGAAACTTCCGGCCGACGGGGAATGATGTGTGCGAAAGCGTCGCGCGTGGAGACGAAGATATCAGGTTTCACCAGCACCAGGTAATAGCCCGAAAGCGAAAGGCGGACAGGCTCGAACACGTTACCGATGCCCGTGGCAAATACCGGCTGGTTGCGGATGAAGAAAGCACAATCGGCTCCTAAACGGGCGGCGTAGTCTTCCATCTCCTCCAGACTCAGTGCCAGACGGAATTTCTCGTTCAGCAACTTAATCATGAACGCGCAATCAGACGAACCGCCTCCCAGTCCGGCACCCGTGGGGATGTGCTTGAACAAGTGGATGTCAATGGGCGGTATGTCATGATCCTTTTTCAGCAATTCGTAGGATCTGACCACTAAGTTGTCTTCCGGCTTACCCTCGATAGCCGTACCTTTCACGTGAAGCGTATAAGGAGCATCGTTATTTTCTCTTCGTGTTACTTCCAGTGCGTCTTGCAGGTGGATGGGGTAGAAAATGGTTTCCAGGTTATGGTAACCGTCGGGACGTTTTTCAATAATATTCAGGCCAAGGTTTATTTTGGCATTTGGAAATGTAATCATAAGGTCGTTTGTTTTTTCGTTTCTCAAATATAGCAGAAAGTTTCGAGAAAATCGGGATTCACGGAAAAAATCGTATCTTTGCCCCACTTAAACAAAAACAAAATGGCAGAACCGAGAAGAAATACACGTGTGGCAAAGACGGCTAAGACCAAGCCGATGGATGAGTACGGCCACCTCCAGCCTCAGGCTCCCGAACTGGAAGAAGCTGTGCTGGGTGCGCTGATGATTGAGAAGGATGCGTATTCGCTGGTGAGCGAGATTCTTCGTCCGGAGTCGTTCTACGAACACCGGCACCAGCTGATTTATGCGGCCATTACTGACTTGGCTATTCAACAGAAACCGATTGATATCTTGACCGTGGCCGAGCAGTTGCGCTCGCGCGGTAACCTGGAAGAGGCGGGCGGACCGTTCTATATCACTCAGCTGAGTGGTAAGGTGGCCTCGTCGGCTCACATTGAGTACCATGCCCGTATCATTGCCCAGAAGTTTCTGGCACGTGAGCTGATTTCTTTTACGAGCAACATACAGACTAAGGCGTTCGACGAGACGCAGGACGTGGACGACCTGATGCAGGAGGCAGAAGGAAAGCTCTTCGAAATCTCTCAGCAGAACATGAAGAAGGATTATACGCAGATTAATCCGGTCATTCAGGAGGCCTACGAGATGTTGCAGAAGGCGGCGGCACGTACCGACGGTTTGAGTGGGCTTTCGAGCGGATTCCATCAGCTGGACAAGATGACCTCCGGTTGGCAGAACTCCGACCTGATTATCATTGCGGCTCGTCCGGCCATGGGTAAGACGGCCTTCGTGCTTTCCATGGCCAAGAATATGGCGGTGAACAGCAAAGTGCCCGTAGCCTTGTTTTCGCTTGAAATGAGCAACGTACAGCTGGTAAACCGTCTGATTGTGAACGTCTGCGAAATCCCGGGTGAGAAAATCAAGAGCGGTCAGCTGGCACCTTACGAGTGGGGACAGCTCGACTACAAGATAAAAGAACTCTACGACGCCCCGCTTTACGTGGACGACACGCCTTCTTTGTCCGTGTTCGAATTGCGAACCAAGGCACGTCGTCTGGTACGTGAGCATGGGGTGAAAATCATTATCATCGACTACCTTCAGTTGATGAATGCCAGCGGTATGTCGTTCGGAAGCCGTCAGGAAGAGGTCAGCACCATTTCGCGTTCGTTGAAGGGATTGGCCAAGGAACTGAACATCCCGATTATTGCGCTGAGCCAGTTGAACCGTGGAGTAGAGAACCGTGAAGGTATCGACGGAAAACGTCCGCAATTGAGCGACCTTCGTGAATCGGGAGCCATCGAGCAGGATGCCGACGTATGTATGTTTATTTACCGTGATGATTATTATAATCCGGATACGGAGGATAAGAATATTGCGGAGATCATTATCGCAAAACAGAGGAACGGTCCCATCGGAACCGTCCGTCTTGCGTGGATGCCGCAGTATACCCGTTTCGGAAATGAACTGCGTCAGCAGCAGTGATTATGTAAATATGCTTTTTAATTTCATGATCGCGCCTGATTTAGAGGATTCTTTTCGCGCGGTCTGCTGTCTGCGGATGAGCATGTCCAGTTTGCGGAAATGTTCTTCCTGACGGCGTTCTTTTGCCTCAAGTATAAAATCCATTTCATGAATGACGTCAGTGGTGATCGTACTGCTGATGTCATTTTTTAATATGGAGTTGTTTTCATTCAGCGCTTCGCGGAAAACATCGCCTACGAGAGCACGCATTTGATCGATCGTATTAAGAGGAAGAAGAATATCTCCTGTTTCTGAAGTGACTGTCTGAAGTTGAGTTTTTTCTTTTTCGGGAGTTTTTAACTTAGATTTTTTTTCTTTTAATTCGGGAATGAGTGGTTTTAAGTCTTTTAAGAGCATTCCTTCGTTTTTGAGTTTTTTGATACAGCAGAAGAGCTGAATGTCATCTTTGGTGTAGTATCGATGTCCCATTTCCGTTCGCCCGATCGTCAGGTCGAGTTCTTCTTCCCAATATCTTAATACATGTGATTCGACATTGACCTGTTTTGCGGCTTCGGAAATCATAAATCTGACTTCACCCATTAATATGTGAACCTCCTCATTTTGCTTTTGAGGTTATTATAGCATAGACCATGACTTCAGAACGAAAAAATCGTTCGTCAAGTTCCTACAAAAAAACACCGCTCCACATAGGAGCGGTGCTTCTCTTTTGTGATCACTTTGCGATTTATATTACTCAGCTGAGATAGCGCCTGTCGGACACGCAGCTTCACAAGCTCCGCAGTCTACACAAGCATCAGCGTCGATCTCGTATTTGCCATCGCCTTCAGAGATAGCGCCTACAGGACATTCAGCTTCGCAAGAACCACAGCTTACGCATTCATCACTAATAACGTGTGCCATAGTATGTATCCTCCTTTTTTGAATTTAAAAAGAGAAACAAAGAAAGGTAGTTCTCTTTATTATCACTATTTTAATACAATGAGTTTGAATATACAAGTGATTTGTATGTTCTAAATTAAGAACCTAAACCCGGTCGAATTCTTCTGTGATCTCTTTTGAAGGTGCTTTTGTGAGCAGGCTTACAATGACGATCATAAGGCATGATACGCTGAAAGCCGGGAGCAGCTCATAAATGTTCCATACACCGCCGAGAGGACGTACGAGGTATTTCCAGATGAATACCATAGCTCCGCCTGAAATCATTCCGGCAAGTGCGCCCTGCCAGTTTGAGCGTCTCCAGAAGAGGGCAAATAATACGACAGGACCGAATACGGCGCCAAAACCTGCCCATGCAAAGGAAACGATGTTGAATACGGAACTGTCCGGGTTACGGGCAATGATAACAGCAATTACTGCAATCAGAAGCAGTGTAACACGGTCAGCAACCATGCTTTCTTTCTTGTCTGCTTTTTTCTTAAGGATGCTTCCGAGAAGATCGGAAGAAACCGCGGAAGAAGCAGCCAGCAGCTGCGAATCAGCTGTGGACATGGTAGAAGCAAGGATACCGGCCAGAAT
>ERZ860023.739-NODE-739-length-17254-cov-4.411361_pt1 | contig 17254 bp, 13 predicted proteins | sample MGYA00509983_ERZ860023 | MGnify/ENA primary metagenome ERZ860023 (study PRJEB30046, sample SAMN00715180) | human gut metagenome | study: EMG produced TPA metagenomics assembly of the A metagenome-wide association study of gut microbiota in type 2...
TCTTTTCAGACTTACAAAGCTGTATGCTTAATCCCCCAGGTTTATCGGGTGAGCCCACGAAACCTCATGGGATTTCGAGGAGAATCCGTTGTTGGCAGTAGATACCGATACCTACATCGACAACATTCATCACGAGATAGAGCGTCATGATAAGGAGACGGGTGAACACCTCTGCATCGACCCTGCCGCACCTGAGCTTGACAGCTTGGAGTGGCGCATGGAGCAATACAAACAGAAGTGGGAGCATCTCTTCATGCAGCTCCACGCCAACGAGGAAGAGCTCAACCGTCAGTTCATCGACATCTACGGTCTGCAAGACGAGCTTCGTCCCGAAGTGCCGATGGACGAGATAACCATCCTTCAGCAAGGAGAAATATGGCTCGCCCCATGCCCCGGTAGTGATAGCATGTACGGAGCAGCTATTGAGTGGAATGATGACGTGGTGATGAAACAGTTCATCAGCTATGCTGTAGGCTGTATGATGGGACGCTTCCGCCTCGACAAGAAGGGCTTGCACATCGCTCACCCCGACCCCACAGCCGAAGAAACCGCTCTCTATATATATAATAATGTGGAGTTTGAGATAGACGAGGACGGCATCATCCCCTTGATGCCGAATGACTGCGGCTTCTCCGACAATGCCTCCAACCGTTTCTCTGACTTTGTCCGCATCGCCTTGGGTGATGCGAAGCATGTGGAGAACCTCAACTATGTGGAGAAGTGCCTCGGCAAGACCGTGGAGCAATACTTTGTGAAGGACTTCTGGAAAGACCACAAGAAGATGTACCAGAACCGTCCCATCTACTGGCTCTTCGCTTCGAAGAAAGGAGCCTTCCAATGCATCGCCTACATGCACCGCATGAATGCCTATACCGCCGAGCGCATCCGTGCGAAGTACCTCCTCCCCTACATCGAAACCCTACAGGCAAGAATCACCGACTTAGACAACCGCCGCTCCGAACTCACCACCCGTGAGTCAAAGCAACTCCAGCAACTCAACAAGACGATCGAAGAGTGCCAGGAATATCACGACCGCCTCCAGGTAGTGGCGGAGCAAGCCATCGCCTTCGACCTCGACGACGGTGTTGTAGTCAACTTTGCCAAGTTTGGGGATGTCTTATCGAAATTAAAGTAATGTGACGTAGTTATGAGTTTACAAGAACGACTAATACAACTGCTTGACGAGTACAAAAGACTCGGAATAGCTGAGCAGATAGACTATGATAAGTTCTATCTCTACTCGCTTATTACCCACTCGACAGCCATTGAAGGTTCAACGGTGACTGAAATAGAGAATCAACTGTTGTTTGATGAAGGTATTTCTGTCAAAGGTCGCTCTATGCAGGAGCAACTGATGAACCTCGACCTGAAGAAAGCATACGAGGAAAGCATCCGGCAGGCAAAGACAAGAAAGGATTTTTCCATCGATATGTTGAAGGGACTTTCTGCCATCGTCATGAAGAATACAGGTAGCACATACAATACCCTGCAAGGCTCTTTCGACTCATCAAAGGGCGATTTGCGCTCGGTAAATGTCACGGCAGGTACTGGTGGTCGTTCTTACATGAACTTCCTGAAAGTTCCAAGTCGTTTGGCTGACTTCTGCACCAATATGAATGAGCGCAGACAAGCACTCCACCAAACAAAGGACATCATAGAGCAATATCTATTGAGCTTTGATGCCCACTATGAGCTGGTCACTATACATCCATGGGTAGATGGCAACGGCAGAATGTCACGTTTGATTATGAATCATCTTCAGTTTGAGTATGGACTTGTTCCGACTAAAGTGAACAAAGATGACAAGGCTGAATATATTCAGGCATTAGTTGACTCCCGTGAGCAGGACACCACGGAACCATTTCGTGAGTTCATGCTAAAGGAGCATATCAAGAATCTACAGCAAGAAATAGCTACGTATCAAGAAAGCTTAGAAGAAGTGGGCACAAAAGGTGGACAGAAAATAGAAAAGGTGGACAGTAAAGGTGGACAGAAAACTAAGACCCGTGAAGCCATCCTGGGAATGATAGTCCAGAATGCAAAAGTCACTTCCACTCAAATGGCAGAAACCCTCGGAATCAACCGAAGTGCCGTGTCCAAACATCTGAAGAAAATGCAGGAAGATGGCATCATCAAGCGTGAAGGTCCCGACAAGGGCGGCAAATGGGTTGTATTATAAATTACGACAGCACAAAATGAGCAAAGAAACGAATATAGAACATTTGATTAAACTGATAAGGAAAGAACGTGTTTCTCTATTTATTGGTGCAGGTTTCTCATTGGAAGCCAAAGCTCCAAGTGCATGGGATTTGCAGCAGGCAATCCTCAACGAACTGCCGTCGGAGGAGTTGAAAAAAACACATGCAGCGGATGGTCTTGACGAAATTTCCCAATTCTTCGTGGAAGAAGTGTGTGAAGGATCAAGAGCTGAACTCATGGACTTACTACAAAAGCTTTTTGAGTTCGAACCAGAAAGCATGGATGACCACTATGCTTTAGCAGCAATTCCTCATTTTCACAACATTTTCACAACTAATTACGACACATTGCTGGAAGACTCTTATCCAAAAGAAAGATGTGCTGTCGTAAAAAAGGATGAGGATTGTGTGTATATGGATTCAAAACCAGTTCGGGTATTCAAAATTCACGGTGATTTTACGAATCGAGACTTTGTTGTAATAACTTCTCAGGATTACGCTGATTTAAAAAAACAGAAGCACAATCCTTTAGTGTGGAACGAAGTAAAGTCAGCGTTTACAAGGACAAATGTTGCTTTTATAGGGTACAGTCTTTCTGATGAAAACATCATCAACATGATAAAGCTTATATCAAAGATTGTGAACCGCAATCAGCAGCAGATGTTCCTCATTGCACCGGGCGTTAGTGAGACCAAAAAGATACAATTAAAGAAAAACCACGTGTCATATATTGATGCAACGGCAAAAGAGTTCCTCACGCAAGTTAAGAAAGAGATTGATAAGAACATAGGGCCAGACTATAGGCATCATGATGTTTCGGAGGCCACCTTCACAATTTATTGTGAGCAGAATGGTTTTGATCCTATCGTAAAGCGCACAGAGCAAAAGAAAAAGGATAATGAAATCATTAATTTTGCTCCACTCAAAGGGAAAAGTATCGAGCATAAAATCAATTTTACAGTAAAAAATCAGCCGAAGGAAATGGCTCTGGATTTCGACTTTGAGAAATACGGTTCATTTATCAAAGACGATAATCTACCATTTCCAGATGTACCTTATATTCGTTTCAATGAGGATGACATCACAGATGCCACTCACATGGTGAATGGTCTGGTAATGGCCTGCGGTTTCAAAAAAATTTTAGTTGCTCCTTCAATAAACACGATTGACCTGACTATAATAATTCCTTGTAGAAACTTCATGGAAAAAGTCAAAGCGCAGGCATATCGATTAAATGGCACTAAATTCGTGATTCAATTTGATTGTCATATATATACGGTAAAAATCGTATTAACTCCCAAAACTAATTTTGGGAGAGGTATATCACTTTCTTTTACTTTCGACATGAAGGAGACATATACAGACAACAATCTTGCCATTAAATGGATTGATTTTGCTTGTGCATTTTTTAATAAAGAAGATTTCTACATAAAAGAAATTTCTTCTAACATTTTCAACACAGGTAACGAGTATTCCGCAGAAATAAAACATAATTTCAATGATTTCAAAAAGTACTATGATTACATCAGATATATTGAAATGCATAGCGATGTGTATTTCAAAACTTATGATCAATGCACGGAGCGCAATTTAACTTTGGCATACTACATTGTGGCATTCCTTGCACACAAACCTATTATCTGTGAGTGCAAAGGTGGAGCAGAATTCTCAACAACAGAATTGATATGTGATGATGAGTTTGTTGAACGTGCAGAGAGCAATTTGCCAGTATCAATAGTACGCACTGAGACTAAAGAGAAACGATATACGCTTAATGGTCATACATTTGTAATTCCATACACACATAATGTCTATACACCATGTACAGTTAAGAAAATTGCAAAGTTGAAGGAAGGAAATATGTCCGCTGATTTGAAATATAATGGAGACAGCTATCAAATTTATTTCTCAACTCAATCTGCACGAGAGTTTTTCCCTAATGTCAAAGAGTTTAAAAGAGTAAAAGAGGCACTATGAGTAAATACACAATAGGAAACAAGGTCATAAAGGCCGAATCAGAAGGACATGGCACCATTATCGAAGTCATGCCGGCACGTCGTGGTCGCCAGTTATACAAAGTAAACTGGGGTAACTCAGTCACGGATGAACTTGAAGTGAATCTGTTGCCTGATTGTGACATTTCTGATCCGTTTGAACGCTGTATGAGTGGTATCTTTGGTTCCTATTCTGAGTACTCGAAAAAGAACACTACTTTCAAAATACGCAGTTCCAACAACAGTACAATATCTTCATTGAAGGCTTCTAAAACGCTTTTCCGTGCCTATCAGTTTAAGCCTTTGCTTAAATTCCTCAATTCTCCCAACCGGAGACTATTAATAGCTGACGAAGTGGGTCTTGGTAAAACGATAGAAGCCGGACATATCATGCTGGAGCTGAAAGCCCGTCGCGAGTTGCATCATGTACTCATAGTATGCCCGAAATCATTGCAGAGAAAATGGAAGGATGAGTTGGCATTCAAGTTCGGTCTTCAATTTAAGATATATGACAGTCAGAAAGAGCTTATAAACGATATGCAGGAACATCGCGTTTCTGTCCATGCTATTGTCAATTATGAGAAGATACGCATGAAACGTCAGAAAAACAAGGATGAGAAGAAGCCGAAAGACGAAATGCAAAAGAATATCGTTGAATATCTTTCACAGAACGACTTCCACTTCAGCCTTGTGCTCTGCGACGAAGCTCATAAGATGCGCAATCGAGAGACACAGACGTATAAAGGTGCAGAAATCATCATGAGCCAAGCAAACGCAGCTGTTTTCCTAACGGCTACTCCTGTCATGATAAGTACAGAAAACCTGTACAACCTGCTCCATCTCCTTGATAACACAAGATATTACAACTACCAGATATTTGACAACCGACTGCAAGAAAACCGTCCTTTTGTGGAAGCTCTGACAGACTTGAATCATCACGTTGCTTTGCCTGTCATAGCCAATAGACTGAATGAGGCTGAGATACTCACCCGTTTCTTCTCAGATGAAGTAGAGATTTTCTCTCACCAAACAACGGTGGGTAAGGCTTTTGCTGAAGATGCGATGTATCAGGAAATCATCCAGATGCTCAATGGTGAAGACAACTCCAAGAATCGTGCTCGTCTGCAATACCTCATTTCATCAATGAGCATGATGAACAACATATTCTCTCGTACTCGCAAACGTGAGGTCACAACAGACATGTCCCAAGCTGAGCGTAAGCCTCACATGAGGAAAGTTGTCTTGACAGAGCAGGAAAGAGCGGAGTTCGACAAGGTGATAGAGGAATACATTGATGACAATTCCTATACAGACTATTGGGGAGAAGAAGTTCTCACCCAAGGAGGCTCGTTAGGTTTAGTTCAGAAGAAACGCCAAGTCGCCAGTAGCGTGTATGCCTACCTCAATTCCGAAAGCAGCCTTGACAATGGTATCGACGAATATGCCGAATATCCTGATGCCAAATTCGAAGAGTTGCTTAAAATCATTGATAAGGTGTTCAGCCATGGAAATAAAAAGATTGTCATCTTTGCCTTATTCCGCAAGACACTGAAATACCTGCAAATCCGTTTCAAGCAGAGAGGTTTTGGAACCTTGATGATTCACGGTATGGTAGATAATCGTGTCGATGTGTTGGATGAGTTCAAGAATAATCCAAACGCCCACATTCTCCTGTCTTCCGAAGTGGGAAGTGAAGGTTTGGACATGCAGTTCTGCAATTCGATGGTCAACTATGACTTGCCTTGGAATCCGATGGTGGTAGAACAACGTATAGGTCGTATCGACCGATTCGGGCAGAAATCGCCGACTGTGAACATCTATAATATCATAGTAGCAGATTCAATACAAGAAGACATCTATATAAGACTTCTTGACCGTATTGGCATCTTCCGTGGTACCATTGGTGACATGGAAGCAATTCTCGATGCCCCACTGGAACGTGGTGGCAACGTGACCATACAGGATGTGTATAACAAGTTAGAAAAAGAGTTATATACGAGTCGATTGACAGAAGAAGAAAAACGGAGAAAAATCGCTGAGATAGAACTGGCTGTCGCCAATGAGAAAGAAAGCATCAAACATCTGGAAGAAGGCTTAGACAATGCACTAACCAATGATGCCTATTTCAGGGATGAAATTAACCGCATCCAGAACAACAATGCATACGTCACTGAGATAGAACTTCGCAACTACCTCGAATCCGTCATTCGTCAAGAACTGACTACTTGCTCACTCGAAAAGGTAGAGAGGGAAATCTATGAATTGCAGTTGCCACTGAGTAACCCGAGGATTCTTTTAAATTTCCTCACACAGTATCAACCTAATGGCGAGGAAAATGCGACTCTATTCCGTCAATTCAAACGAGAGATTGAAGATAAGCAGTCTATTCGTATGACCTTTAACCAACAAACCGCATACGACAACAGTAAATTGCTCTTCATGAATATCTACAATCCGATAATCCAGGCATGTCTTAACTATTTCATCAAGCATGATGATGAAAGCAAAACATCATTTTGCTATGCATTAACCAATGATGACTTACTCCAGAAGGATTCGTCATATTATTTGATTGTGTATCAGATGAGTGTCACCCGGAAAGTGTTGGGTGTTCCTAAGAGAACTGAAACCCTTTTGCCACTGCTCTATCATGTGAATACACAGAGCATAGTGACAGACGAAGAAATAATCGATCGTGTTTTCTCACGTTCACAAACTGAAGGAGAGGAGCATAATGCTTCAAATTCAGACATAGAAACTGAGATGCTTCAAGACATGCGATATGACTTTGCCGAAGAGATAAGCGTACAAAAGTCTAACAGACTTGCGGAAATAAAACTACAAGTTGAAAGTGACCGACAGCGCAATGAAAAGCAGACTAATGAATATTATGCATCTATGATAGATAATCTTCAGCGTTTCATTCGCAGTTGGGAGTCTGATATTGAGATGTTATTCAATGTGGACGAGAAGAGAGTACAGCAATTACAGGGTGCCATCCGTCTCGCCCAGGCTCGAATCCAGCAAATAGAAAAGGAAAAAGAAGACCGCCTGACTCAAATCCGCGAGGCATCTCAGATTGAGATTGGTGAAAGTATTGTGTCGTTGAACCTAATTAATATTATCTGACGATATATGATAACAGTAGGACTTGACTTCGGAACCCATCAGACAAAGGTCTGTATAGAACACAAGGATGGTGTTGAACTGAACTACACTTTCATGAAGTTCAGTGATATATACCATCGGGATTATTATACTTTCCCATCCCTCATCGGTGTTGGGAAAGACGGACTTTTGTCCTATGGTTATCTACCAAGAAGGTATGATGGTCGTATCATCAGGTATTTCAAACAAAGCGCATTTCGACCTTCTCCCTCCAGTATGCCACAGGTCAATGCCATGTATTTCTCAACATGGTATCTTGCCTATATCCTTTTTGATTTAGAGGATAAATACGGACAGGAGTTCACCATTCAGATGGGAGCTCCAACTGATAGTGCCCATGTTAATCAGGCAAAGGTAATAGCAACACGTCTTATAGCATCAGCTTACAGACTGGTCGAAGAGGTGTTTGCCAATGAAAAGGGAAAGTTCTTGGCCACTCCCATGAAGGAACTTGTAGAGTTAACCAACCTTATCCCCTACTCACAAGAGATAAAAGATGAATACGGCTTACTTGTATTCCCAGAAGCATACGCCTGTCTGAAACCACTCATAAGCCAAGGCAAACTGGCAAATGGCATGAGTCTGATGATAGACATTGGTGGCGGTACGACGGATATTTCCTTTTTCACTATTGAAGGAAACAAGCCACAAGTTTACGACTTCTATTCTATCAATAAAGGATTGAACTATCTGACTGGAGCCAATGAAAGCAACCAGACAGGAACAGAAATCAATGTGCAGGATGCCTCGCAAATCATTCAAGGAAGAAGGGTTGTCTATATCAATGAGTTAAACCAAGTGTGTGACACATTGCGTTCAAAACTCCAGAAAGAATTTAGGCTGCAAACAAGTTTAAGTATGCATCGTCTTTTGGATGCCCTAAAGAACCGACCTTTGGTGTATTGCGGAGGTGGCAGCACATTCAAGACACTACGTGTCAGTTATGGTGGCTATCAAGACAAAAAGCAGATTTCTCACAAGGAATGGAATATGAAGAGTATTCGAGACATGGATGAAATCATCGATGAAGGACTCTGTCCAATACTCTCAACAGCTTATGGCTTGGCCATCAGTACAGAGAACGATAATATCAAAATGAAACCTTTCAAAGACATATTTGAAGGTATAAGAGGTTACGAAGAAGATCATCACCATAAAACCACCCGAAACACAAACTTTGGCAGTGCCTATGGCGGTTTCAACTATGCAGATGATTGGGATGCCTGGAAATAAATAAAAGAATATGATACAAAAAAGAATATACAGCTACTTTGAGCGTAACCCACAGCTTCATGTGCTCTTCATCTTCGACCGGATGAACATCTTCGAGTCAGACTTGGAGGGGAAGGAATGGGCTGATGGGTATATGTATAAGGTGTTTGACGGCGCATGGTTCAACACCAAGTATGCCATCGAGAATACGTGGAAGGAGAAGCGTGTCGTGCTGCTCTTTCCATTGGGTACTTACCCTGCCACAGAGGAACAGCAACTGAAATTTCCCCTGCTGGATATGTTGAAAGCCAATATGGAATACAAAGATGATGACTATGAGGCGTACATGCAGCAGTATAATCTGCCAGAGAAATACCGCACGTTCATCAAGCGTAATATCAACGAGATGATGTCGTCCAAGGTCAGCGCGATTCTTGCCGGTCATATCTCGGCAGAGACCTTCAACGAAGACCTCGTCTGCCGGGCCTTCATCAGCAGCTATATGGGTGAAAAACGTCTGCTGGATTGGGAAAGCATCATCGTAAAGATGATTATCTTGGGCGGCAGCGAAGAGGAGAAGAAGCGGATTGACTTCTTCTACAAATTAGAGAAGAACATGGATGCCAAACGTATGGTCGATGAGAAGCTTACAAAATGGTTTGGCTGCACGTACAATCCCAACAGTGAGGTAAAGATGAAGCCCGTGGCTGAGAGCCTGAAATACAACTCCATTACCCAACTGTTAGACGCTGGTTCTTCGGATAACTATAAGACATATAAGGTGACGAACGCCATCATGCTGGAACAACTCAATAAGGTATATGAATTGGGCAGTCATGACAGGCAGCTCTCTACCCGATTTACCAAAGCTCTTAGCACGCTGGCTACTGACATCCGTGAAGAAGAAATAATCAAGGTGTATGGAATCGATGCTCCTTATTACTACCTTACGGAATCCCTCTGCTGGCCTATCATTGAAGAGATAATCAAATCAAAACTCATGACCGAACCTATGCAGGTGAACGAGCGCATGAGGGAACTGTCACTGAAAATGCCCGTAGGCAGTACCGTGTTGACCGTAGTTAAATGTGTGGAGCAGATGGCTCTCTACTACAACCAGGCCAAGAGTATTGGCACGCTGAAACTCAACACACCCGAAGAATATGTCCAGAACTATGTGAACGAGTACTACCTCATGGATATGTTCTACCGCCGTGCGCTGGAGGCATATCATGAGCTGGTGACATTGGACATACCTATCGAGGCAGTCATCAACGAGGCAAAGCGGCAGCTGGATCAGGAATATGCCAAAATGGCGAATGTAATGAATCTGGAGTGGCTGACCTGTGTGAAAGAGAAGGGTGAAACCTTCAAAGGAGTGACTCTGAATAGACAGGAGAACTTCTACCATACGGAGGGTGACGGCTCGGTGAAGCAAGTCGTCATCGTGAGTGATGCTCTGCGCTATGAGGTGGCTGTGGAACTGATGCAGCAGTTGGCAAAAGAGAAGCATATCGCCACCTTGACCCCTTATCTGTCCATACTGCCCACGGAAACGAAATACTGCAAGCCAGCCTTACTGCCACACCAATCATTGGAGTTGCAGGGAACAGATATGTTGGTGGACGGAGCAGTATTGACCACCACGGAGCAGCGCACAGTCCATCTTTGCAAATACAAGGAGGGGGCTGTCTGCGTGAGATACGAGGAGGTCATGAATGGGGATATGTCTGCCATGCGTGAACTCTTCAAGCGTCCTTTGGTCTATATCTTCCACGACACCATCGACGAGGCGAGCCATTCGCAGAGTCCTTTTGATGTGATTGCAGCCTGCAGAAAAGCGATAGAGCAACTTTCCGTACTGGTAAGAAGACTCCATGCCTCATGGAACGTGACCAATGTGCTGCTCACTGCCGACCACGGATTTATCTACAACGACCAACGGTTTGAGGAGAAGGACAAGCACAGCATCACAGAGGAGACGTTGGAAAAGAAGACCCGCTATTACCTTACAGAAGAAAACAAAGAGGTGGATGGTATCGTGAAATTCCATCTCGATAAGGTGTCAGGCATTAAAGGGACAGGACTCTTCGTCGCTGTTCCCGAAGGCACTAATCGCTTGGCTGCACCAGGAGGCTACAACTTTGCACATGGAGGAGCTTCGTTACAGGAAATGATTATTCCTGTAATCAAAAGTGTAAGAAAGAAAATGGATAAGACCGAAAAAGTTGGTGTGGCATTGATGAGCCACAATCTGACGATGGTCAGCAGCCGGTTGAAGTTCCAGCTCATCCAGTCGGAGGCGGTCAGCATGACGGTGACAGAGCGAAAGGTGGTATGCCAGCTGTTCCACGGCGAAGAGCCTGTCTCTACTGAAAAGCTCCTTACCCTGAACAGTCCTGACGCTGTGAACATCAACAATCGTGTCTATGAGGTCACGATGACACTTAACAAGTCGGTTTCGGGAAGTATGCTCGAACTGAGAATTTACGATGAGGAAGATGCCGGAAGGCTGAATCCGATTATCCGAGAGACGGTAAAGAACAATACAATGATAGAACAAGATTTTTAAGATATGACACTACAGCAGAAAATAATGAATGCCTTCATAGGCAAGGTGGTGAGAAAGGATCTGGCATTCCTCGTGAAGGGAGGACTACCTGTTCCGACCTACGTTTTGGAATATCTTCTTGGTCAATATTGTGCCACAGATGACCAGGAGGCTATTGAGGCCGGTTTGGAAAAGGTCAAACAGGTCATCAAGAACAACTATGTTCACCGTGCCGAAGCAGAGTCTGTAAAAGGTAAAATAAGAGAAAACGGCAAATACCGCATCATTGATAAGGTCACAGTGACGCTCAATGAGAAGGATGACGAATACCAGGCTGCCTTTGCCAATCTGGGTTTGACAAGAGTACCTATAGGTACCCAATATGTGAAAGCCAATCCCAAACTGCTGAGCGGCAACGGAGTGTGGTGTATAGTCACCATTGGCTATATCAGCGGTGAAGACATCAAAGTAAGATGGGACATCCTGACGCTGAAGCCCGTACAAATCTCCAATGTGGATTTGCAGGAGTACATCGACCAACGTCACAACTTCACTACTGACGAGTGGATAGACTTCCTGATGCACACCGTGGGACTGAATCCAGAGGTGATGAACCGCCGTGAGAAGTTCATCACCCTTGCTCGCCTACTTCCTCATGTAGAAAACAATTTCAACTTTGTGGAACTGGGTCCGAAAGGTACAGGTAAGTCGCATGTCTTTCAGGAACTATCACCCTACGGTGTGCTTGTTTCGGGCGGTGATGTGACCAGTGCCAGATTGTTTGTGAAAATTCAGGGCAACAGAGAGATTCTGGGTCTTGTAGGCTATTGGGACGTGGTGGCATGGGATGAGTTCGAACAACAAAAGGGACGGAATGTGGATGCAGTCCTTATCGACACGATGCAGAACTACCTTGCCAACAAGTCGTTCAACCGAGGAAAGGGCACGCACGAGGCCAGTGCATCCATGAGCTTTGTGGGCAATACCAAGCATACCGTGCCATTCATGCTGAGAAACAGCCACCTATTTGAGAGCATACCTACCTCGTTCATAAAGGGAGCTTTCCTTGACCGAATCCACTTGTATAATCCTGGTTGGGAAATCAAGATGCTAAAGAAAAACAGTTTCTCCAAAGGATATGGACTTATCACTGACTATATTGCCGCGGTTCTTCATGAACTCCGCAACGATGACAGAACAGCTGTGCTCAATGAGTATGCAAAGTTTGATGGTTCACTCTCCGAGCGTGACCATCTGGCCATACGTAAGACTTTCAGCGGAATGATGAAGCTACTCTACCCCGATGGGAAAATGACCGACCAGGAGGCATACGAGTTGATAGACTTTGCAGCAGAGAGCAGGAAACGTGTCAAGGATCAGTTGTACGTGATTGACGAGACCTTCAAAGCTGAACCTGCTCACTTCAAGTACATCAATCTAAAGAATGGGTTGGAGATTCAGGTAGAAACATTGGAAAGGATAAGCAATGGCAACATTGTAAGCGCCACATCAACGGCATCTTCTAACGAACCTGAGAGCAACAACAGCAACGAAACAGAGGTGCCTGCCGATAATAACGGAACGGCTGATGTGCAAACGGCTAAACGTCCACGCATTCCTCTTTTACAGGAGAAGAGCATGACATTCAGAATGGGACAAACAGGTGTTAGTTACGAAAAGCTATTTGCTCCCTATATGAGAGATGCTAAAGTAATCACGGTTGAAGACCCGTATATCCGTGCCTCATGGCAGATCAAGAACTTCATGGAGTTCGCCCTGATGCTCATCAATACCCGTCCTGTGGATGATCTAAAACTGAACCTTGTCACCAACGAGGAGGAAGAGAAGATTCCCGAGCTGATAGATAAACTCGATGACATCAAAGACGACCTTGCTTCATACGGTATTGACTTCGAATACAAACTGCGGGATTTTCATGACCGTTGCATAAAGACTGATACGGGATGGACTATCACGTTAGGACGTGGTCTAGATATGTTTGAGAAATACAACACATTCTCCATAGCATCTTCCAGACAGGACATGCGTAAATGCAAGGATTTCATGGTGACATTTATGAAAGAATAATCAAAAGTAAGACAGTATGGCAAATGTAAATCACAACATCATCTGCTTGGAAGCAGAATGGGAATATCGAAAAGACAAACGTTATAAATTTAGTCTCAACACAGAGCCGCTACTTAACTGGCTTAGGACATTTTATGGCTGCGACATAGTGTATCGTCACATTCTTAACAAGCAAGACTTGCAGTATTATCTCGAATATTTCGCTTCTCATAAAAGGGAGTTCAAGAAATACGATATAGTCTATATTGCATGCCATGGTCGGCACCACGCAATTACATTGGAAGGTGAAGATGGTGATATCGACCTCAGTGAACTGAGCACTATGGCAAATGGTTTCTTTGAAAACCGAGTCGTTCATTTCGGGTCATGTAAAACACTGGCAAACCCTAATGAAGCTATGAAGTTCAAAGAAAATTGCGGAGCAAGACTTGTGAGCGGTTATGAGATAAGTGTAGATGCCATGACCTCTGCAATTGCTGATGCTGCGTTTTTCAACGAAATCATGAATTACCAGAACATTGGAATCTTCAAGAACGACACTACCTGTTTATTCTGGAAGAAGTATGATTCTCTACTTAAAGAGTTGAAGTTCCGTGTGTTTTAAAACATTTCTTACTGAAATATGGTATAATAATATAAATACACGCATATGAAGAAATATCAAGTATATTGGCTTACTATCATTACCCTAATATGTGTATTATCCCTAACATTATCAGTATGTAGTGTTATAGACTATTCTTTCCTCGCAGAATCATTTATCGGGATTGTTGGTACATACATTGGAATTGCTGTTACTCTAATAATTGGTTATCAGATATTCAACATTATTGAATTTCGCGAAGAGTTAAAAGTCCAAAAACAAGCAAATGACAATATTATAGAAAAAAATACTATTCTCCAGAACAAATTAGCCGAACAGCAAGATGCAATAAACAAATACCAATCAAGATTAGAGGAAAGCAAGAACATGCTATACTCAATTTTTTCATACAAAGATGAAAATGATTCATTTAGGGCATTTGTATCAATGCATTTAGCCTTATGGTATGCTCTGGATAGTGAAAGTGAATACATTAATGACGTCTTCTCGAATCTCCGCACTTTTGTTGATACACTATGTGGACGTTCCTTCGGACTGTATGGTTGTATGACAACAAAAGAAGGAGTATCTTATATCAATAGTTCACAACATGTGTTTTATATGAAAACAGTAAAGGAGTACATCGATTACTGCATGACTCCAGTTTTAGAAGTTGATAAACGAATAAAATCTCATAATTCTTATAAAACTATTCGTTTTGAATATGAAAGTATTATGAAAGAACTTATGCGAAAATTAGAATGGATAGCAACTAATCCATGCAACGTATCAGAAGAATAATTTTTTATGGTTTAAGATTCGTATATCGACACGCATTTCTAAAGATGTGACATAATGTTAAACAATAGATACACCTATAAAAGCAAACACAACATTCTATATTATTAATGCTTAGTTGGAACTATTTGTCAATTATTTAGCAACAATAGTTTTATATTAACAACACGTACAGGAGACAGGAAGGGTAAATTCTTCCTGTTTTTTTATGCTATTTCATAAACTTTTCAATATTGTGCAGAAAGACTGCATAGGTTATATTTTACTTTGCACTCAGAAGTTGAACACAAATCGTAAGACGTATGGGACTTTTAGATTTCTTATTTGCAGGTGCAGTAATCAATAGCGTTAAGAAGGCAAGGTATAACAGCTCGCAACCTACTACGCATGGACATGTTTCCGACTATGACCATGGGTATGAGGAAGGCTACGATGATAGCTGTTATGACCACGGTTATCACGATGATTATGATTGTCATGACACCTACGATTGTGGAGTCTGCGACAATGACTGTGACGACGATGGTGACTGGTAGTACCCCGATATTCAGAAACAACATTTACGTGATAGTAATAACAAAACTTTAATACATTTATAGTTATGAGAAAAATATCATTTGTTCTTGCCATTATTTGGGCAATCGCACTCAACTGTAATGCACAGAGCTCTAATGGGTGTTACAAAGGTTTTATTGATGCCGGTTATTCCATCGGTGTTGGTGATTACGAGTTTGGTCGTTTTGAGGTTAACACCTCTCATGGCTATCAGTTTAACCCTTACCTTTTCCTTGGTGCGGGAGCTGGTCTGCACTTCATGTCTTCATACGAGACCAAGGATATGGACATTCCTCTCGATGTTAGAGATAGCCAGGTTGACATCCCCGTCTTCGCTAATATCAGATGCAATTTCAGTAAAAAGAAGGTGTCTCCGTTTGTAGATGTGAAAGGTGGAACATACGTCACAAATAACGGAGGCTTGTATGTCAATGCTTCAGCAGGTTGCCGTTTTGCCATCAATGAAAAACAGGCAGTTAGTTTTGCTGTTGGCTACGCTTCAGAAAAACTGGAGTTCGAGACCTTTGACAGGTTTACAAACCATACCAGTATGGACTATACCCGTAGTCCAAGGAAACTTGACACCGAAGCCATCACTTTGAAAGTAGGTTTTGAATTTTAGTATATCACCCTTAAACATCTTACAGCAATGAAGAAATTGTTATCAGCCGTGCTCTTGGCATTGCTTGCCTGCACAACAACGAATGCTCAAATTCTAAGGGCAGACGAATTGGAGAATTACGCAAAAGAAAAGTATGGTGAGAAATGGGTAGATGCGGCCGCCAATCTTGGCTCGCAACTGACCTTGGACAAGAACAATGCCATCACCTATACACAGGTGATACCGGCGGAGGGAAAGACCAAGGAGCAGCTCTATGTATTGTTGAACTACTGGTTCACTGCCACCTTCAATGATGCCAATTCCGTCATCAAATTGAATGATAAGGAATTGGGAACTATCATCGCTCAGGGCTATGTTGAGAGCATTGCACAACATGCAGGTGGAACTAATTCCTACGACGTGAATCTAAGACCAGTCATCAAATGCGACATCAAGGACAACAAGGTTCGTGTCACCTATACCATTCCCTTCTATTCTGTTGTCGTAGCAGTTGGAGGCGGTTGGATGGGTGCTATGGGCGGCTCAATTCCGACTCGTTCCGACCAGAACTGGACATTAGACAAATGCTTCCCCTTCGCCAAGAAGGATTCTCACAAGAAAACATCCAGTAAAGCTCTCGTCATGGCACATGCCTATTCAAATGTCGTTATGGACAAGATAGAGGAGTGCATCAAGAACGGTTTATCGGGAAATGAAAATGAAGACTGGTAAGCAATCACCCTTAAACAATTTGGCACTATGAAAAAGGTATTATTGCTTTTCTGCATGATTGCTACACTCGTTTCATGTGGAAGTAAAAATGAACAATGGGAATACAAGGTCGTCAAGGTGGCAGGAAAAGATGCCGAGGTGATGGCAGACTTCGGTACACTTGTCTTTACTGATCAGACCTCAATGTTGAACAAAATGGGCAAAGAAGGTTGGGAACTGGTTAGCACCTATACGGAAACAGGGACAAGTTTCCCAAACTTTGGCAATTCTGAATATGTCACAGGGCTCCGCACAAACACAAGAACCGTGGTGGTGAACTTCGTGTTCAAGAGAATCTCTGATGGAAAGGAAGAAGCGAAGAAGCCCGAAAAGAAATCAGAACAAAAGAAATGAGGTGTTTTGTTTTCTCCCTATTAACAACAATAGTTCTATCGTCTTGTTCTCACAAGAATGAGGCGATAGAACTTACTCGTAGCTTCTTCACATCTTTATCTGATTCTACATACGGAAGTCCAACGGACTTCTATCCGCAGTATGACAGTTTACAGATTGAAGCTAAATCAGATGTTGTGGACATAGAAGAATCAGACATCACAGTGAAGAACGATTCTATCATTGTTCGCTGCATGAACAACTATACCGATGCAAAAGGAACTTTCAAACAGGACAGTGTAGTAATATTCATTACCAAAGACAAGGATTCTGAATGGTATATCTACTGGAAAAGCCACTCAACTTTGCCCCTTTTGGCCACGCAGAATTATCCCTTTTGGC
>ERZ860023.741-NODE-741-length-17232-cov-2.153112_pt1 | contig 17232 bp, 23 predicted proteins | sample MGYA00509983_ERZ860023 | MGnify/ENA primary metagenome ERZ860023 (study PRJEB30046, sample SAMN00715180) | human gut metagenome | study: EMG produced TPA metagenomics assembly of the A metagenome-wide association study of gut microbiota in type 2...
CCATCAGCAAAAGGGGATGATAAGTTTATCACCACCGACTATTTGCAACAGTGCCTTCAGGAATACCCGTTGAGCCTTTCTGACGCTTAACGATATCTAGCATAGTATTAGCAATGGCTTTTGATAGAACGATATCAGCCAAAACCTTGCCGCACCCTATAGGTGGTAACTGGTCAGGGTCGCCAGTAAAGATAATACGAACCGATGGGTGAATATGGTTGACCAGGCGATACATGGTTGGCAAGTCAATCATACTGGCTTCATCTATTACCAGTAAATGCTTTGGCTGGTCTGAACTTGGCTCAATAGGTTCTCTACGTAATAACTTAGCGATAGTTGAGGTGATAAAGCCAATTGACTCATGCAAGCGCATAGCAGCTCGGCCACTCAGTGCTACTGCATGTATTTCAAATCCCATTTGATGGTAGGCTCGAAGTGCGGTTCTAAGGACTGTGGTTTTACCTGTGCCAGCTCCGCCCGTAATACAGCTCACGGCGTTATCCAAACACGTTGTCACTGCTTCAATCTGTTTCTTGGTTAGCTCGTATGGTAATTCATCAACCGAAGAGCAATATGCAGAATTTGCAACTTCGTCATAAAGGTTGTTTTGATTAGCTAGTGCTTTAAGTCGTTTGGCAACGACATTTTCCATCAACAACTGGGCGGTTGGATGATAAGAGCCAGTGTCAGGGTTTAGGATGTATTGCGCTTTGTTGTGACCTGCTTTAAACGCTTCCGTCACCAGTTCCTTATCTTGGTAATGACTCCAACTTAATGATAGTGTTTCATACACTAAATCAGTAAGTTGGCAGCATCACCCCTTATCTTTGAGCAATTTGGTTAGGTATGGGCGTAAACACGCTTGAGTTGTATAGGTGTGGCCTTTCTCAATCTCTTTTCGAATCGCGGTTTCAAGTGCGGCACTTAGTCTGCGGTGATCACAAACTGTGATCTTAAACTGGTCAAAATTAACCAGTTTATCGACATCCGTAAACGACATTCCAAACCCAATAAGGACATACGGATTTTGTTTAATAGCCTCAATGGACTCTTCTCCATGATGCTTCAATAAGCGCTGCTGAATACTTGCTGGTATCTTGTGTTCGGTCATCCAGTTGCAGTAGGCCAGATTCTTATATTTGGCGTAACCCTCAAATAACGCATTGATAGAATCTTCACTCAGGACACTTCTAAGGCGCTCTCTTGATTCATGAGTGTCTTTTCTAACCGTTGGGTGAAAATCCTTTCCTAACAGTTCCCAAAGTGCTCTAGCTTTACTTTCACCGATACCTTTGAAATCACTTTCTCTGGCAATAAAGCGAATAAGCTGTTCACCCGTTTCTGGCAGGCTGCATTCGATGTGCTCTGGTGATTCATAGGTATGCTGCTGCATCACGAAATCACCTGTTTCTACTTCCTCTACCAAACGAGTTCCCTTCACTGACCAGTGCTGGCCGAGGGCTGGTTGAACGGGGATGGCATCTGGATCAGCTTTGATGGTGACGTAATACTTGCCGCTATTGGTTTTGTGTGAGTTTTTTTTCAGTGGCACGCCACTGAATATCACCATTTTGGTAGAGCTGTACGGAATGCTCGTGACACGCATTTGGTCTTGATGGAGTGTAAATTTCATCGTGGCATAAACCCCATTTCTGACAAGGTTTCATTCAGTTCGCCAAACCGCTCCAGTTTACCTTCCAGCTCTTTAACTTTGGCTTTTAGCTCAATGTTTTCAGCTTCTAAGGTCGATACTCGTTTTGAGTCGAGCAGCTTGCGATTAGCCGTGTTGTCGTATTGCTTTGGTTTGTCGGTATTGTTCCTTGCAGATTCGGTCAGTGGCGGGAGTATACCTTTATCACGCAGTTTGTCTTCTAATGCCTTGAGCGCTTTTCTAAGCGTAGGATTTTGGTTAAGGGCAGACTTACCGCAACCAACCCCTTTTGCTACTTCGATGCGGTTGAGCTTGCCTTTAAAGGCGATTTGCTTAAAGTCATCATCAGTTTGAGTGGCTTGCCATACTTCAAATGCTTCGAGGTTTTGCTGCGCTCTTTGCTGACCGTTCGCCATTAATCATCTACCTCACCTAACAACTTGCGTAGACCTGTCGCAAAGCCTCTAGGGAATATTTCTGTGTTGTATTCCATGTCTTTTACTTGGCCTGCTTGTGTGGTTTGCCAGTTATGTTTTTCCATACATTCGTCAGAGATAGCGTAGGCTAAGGCGTTCTTCTCAGATTCGGTCAAGATGCCAGATAGTGAAGGCAAGACTTCAACACTCGGCTCTGCGCTTGCATCAAACTGACGTACAGGACGCTTATCAATGGTAATATTCGCGTGCTGTTTTAGCAGATTAACCTCTTTGCGATAACGGTTGCGCTCGGCAATAATCTGACCAAACAAAGCCCGTACCGCAGGGTCTGGAATACGCTCAAGTAGCTTGTTATCCTGTGGAACAGACTTAGAGCGTGAGGTTGGCGATAACGGCTTTTTGGTGGTTGTTTTGCACTTTGCTGCCCATGCTTCAATCAAGGTGCGGTAGTGCTTGTTTTTGGTTGCTCGTAACGCTTCGTAACCTGGGCCACCCTCTGCTGCTGATACTCGCCCCATTTGTGCAATGGAGAAATCACGCTGCCCCGATCCTGCATAGGCTTTCAGGATGTCGTTAAGCTTATCTAGGTTTTTTTGGGTTCTTGGCACTTTGTCGTCTTTTAAGTCAGCCAAGATGATATCAATATTAATGTCCATTAACCCTCCAATAGCGCAGGTTGGGTGAGATTTTCTAAGCGTAAGGCTTTATCCGACAGTGCATTCATGCCAGCGTTAAATAGCTTGTGATTAGACAGGTATTCACCCGCTTCGATGTAATTAGCCACTTTACGGTAGCCTTCCATTTTATCGTCAGGGTCGGCTATCTTTGCCATTTGGCGTAGCATGGCATTACCAGCGATTAGCTGCTGTTTTTCATCCATTTCCATAAAGATAGGCTCAAAGCCTTTCTTCATCAGAGCACGACTAAGTTGGCGGGAGCGCTTTTCAATAGCAGGCGTCTTACGCAATTCATCCTGCAAGTCAGGGAAGAATTCGGCATCGTCACATAGAAGGGATAAGTGCAGTAACTCAGACTCTGTTTCAACGAATTTCAAGGCATGGCTAATATCTTGTTCATTCCCTACTGCAATCAATTTATCTTTGGTGTCGTCATCGTTTCGGGCTTCCTCGACGTGAATGATTTTGCTGATTAGCTCGAAGCACGCTATCCAGTCTTTGGTGTATTCATCGGCTTCTACTTGTTGCTTTTCATAGCGGCGCTGTAGAACCTGCATGTCATTATGTTTGGTAAAAGGCGCACCTTGCTCTTCACAGAAGAACTGCTCGTCTTTGAGTGCTTCTAGCTCACCCTCGATTTCAACCGATAGGTTAGCCGCTTGGTGCGCCTTGTAACTAAGTTGATTAAACTGAGCGTTAAGCGCTGGCAGGTATCGCGCCTCAGTAATAAACCAACGGCAACGAATGCAGTTTTCAGGGCCATGCGGTACGCTGCCATAGATGCGATTAACGGCAGCACTTGCATCTCTAATCAACTCACCACCGTTCCAGCACCCGCCCAGCGTACTGACTTCATCGGATTTTACGGTGTTGCCTCCGACCAAACATAAGCCAGCTGAACGCTCCTCCCAGCCGATGGGATTACGGTTAACTAATGCCGCCTGAATGCTATCTTCTTTGTGATAGACCATTTTGCATTGAATTTGCGCTAGTGAGGCATCTTTGAGGAAGTTGCGCACTGATTGCTTGGCTTTACCCTCAAGCTCCCCCTCGGCTTCACTCATTTTTTCCGCCATCACGGACGGGGTAATTTTGTTGTAGTAGATGGTCATTAGGATACGTGAGTGCCCTGCCAGTAGTTTGGATATGACCGGTAGTGGCAATTGGGTATCCATCGTGTAGGCAGTTATCAGCGATACACGCAAGCTGTGCAGGGGGAAATTTGTGGCAACCTTAGCGTTTTCTGGAGTGTCTTCTGGGTAATCCACAACCAGTTTAAGTCGCTCTCCATTATCAAGCGTATTACCTTGCTCAGCGAGCTGGTTTTCCAATTCCAGTAACAATTGATACCAGAAAGGTGCTATATTCGCAGCCCCACAAATTGGTTTGTATTTATCTTCTCCTTTCGCTGACGCATCCCGAAACAGAAAGGCGATTTCACCCATGCTTTCTAACTGGGTTTGTGACTTATGTTTGCCAATATGTTTAGTTAACAGCGTGGTGCAGTCTGTCGGTTTCACTATAGGGTTGTATTTTTCCTGCCAGTTACGCAGTTTTTCCAGCCAATATAATACTTCCTCATTCTGCCAAGGGATGATGTAGCCCCGCTCAAGTTCGTCTTTATTTTGGTCAGCGGTTTTGTTGGTGTTGATATATAAACCTGTGGAATACTGGCCTGTCATGGTGTCATGGATACGGCGAATGATGCCTTTACCAAAAGGGCGTTTTTCGCTACCGAGCGCAAAGTCATGCTTGTCATTGAGCTTCCAACGACCGCTTTCATAACGCCACGTATCCGCTTCACCACTGTCTAACATACGCACTTGATAGGTGCGCAGTGGCAGATGCAGCTTCATAAATATAACCATCGCTTTGACAGGTGACCAGATTTGGTGGAGGGTGATTCTTTTATTATCTCTAGTCACCTCTTTGGTACGCCACACACAATCGGGGTCAGATTTGTCAATCAAGTCAGGCTCAACTTCAAACCAATCGCCACCTGATTTCCTTTGCCCTGCCTGCTCTTGTGCCCATGTCCAATGCTTGAAATGTCGGTAGTGATAGCTAGGCAGTAACGACTCGCCTTGTGGTAGGTTTTGCTCAATCACCGTCAGTTCCGCTTTATCTGGCAATGGACACAGAATTTGGCGCAGGTCTTGGATGTAACGATACGGAAGTGGGTTACGCACGGTTTCAGTGTGTGATTGTTGCCTCTTAATTTTGCTCAGCGGATTGCGAACCAGTGGCATTAAGTTGCCGCTATCATCTTCTTCAGATAGATGATGCTCAATGACGTAATTAATGAAGTCACCGAGGTGGTTGATAGATTTTGATACTTTGACGGGGTCGTTAATAGTTTTTCTCACAGTAGCTTCTAGCTCTTCAGTGGAGCAGATATGGCCATTGTAGCCCTTGAAAAACAGACCAATATCAGTTGCATAGGGAGCGCACTCCAACAGGTAGGACTCAAAAAAACGGCTCAACGCGGAAAGCTTGTGGTCAACCCCCACATGCTGTGTCGCCATCCACTCAGCGGCTAATTCCTGCCATTGCTCCCACTCAGGGCCAAGGGTGGTGAGCATCCATTTAAACGTTAAGTCCGATGTACGCCCGTCATGTTTCTTGACTTTTTTTGCCATTATTTACCTCGTAATTTCGGATGCTTGCCTGTGAAATAGCCTTGCGGGTCAATATCGTCAAAACCGTGCTCGACCAACTCTTTCCAATCTAGCGATTTTACTTTGGACTCAGGATTTGCCAGTTGTAGCGTGGCCTTGTTGAGTTCATCGGAAATTTCCTGCTGCCCTTTACCTGTGTAGGGAACTTGAGACTCCAGTGATTTATGGTGCATACATCGTCGTATCACCAACGGGTTAAGTCCTGAACGCTCTAAGCGTCTGCCATAACTATGACGATGACCGTGCGGGTCGAACCCTTCCGATTTGTTTGGCTCTAAGCCAATGCGCCTTAATCCCGCCGCATAGCTTTGGTGAAACGCATTCAAAGTGTATGGGTTTCCAAGGGCGCTGTGATGGAATGAAATGAACGCATAGGTGTGATGGCAGTCAATACTGGCTCGATATTTTTGGTATCTCTTCCACAGTGACATAAAAACCTTGCCATAATCCGTTGGAAACCACTGAACTTGTATGTAGTTATCTCGATGGTCTACAACTCTTGTTTTCCAGCCAACGTATGCCGTGCCTTTCATTCGTTTGCGTGGTATACGAGCGTATTTTTCTTGTAAATAGGCTTCTCTGGTTTTTGTCCCTGAGCGACTACGCCAACCTTCGGGTGCTTTACCATCGACTTCGTTGTAAATTCGAACTATCGCTTTTTCAGGGTCATACGGATCTTCAAGTACATCAGTCACCCACAGCATAATAGCTTCGCTTTCACGCAAACCGCCACCGTGCATCAAGAGCAGCATAAGCTTATCTCTCAACGCAACTCGTGGATCTTTTGCTCCGCCAATACCATCTTTATAGAATGATTCCCAATGCTTATCTGGGAATGCTAAAGCATCGTCTTCGGCTTTCGTCAATGGAGTACGTCCTTTCATTGTGCGAGCTTTACGGATGGTTTTGTTAACGGTTTTATCTTCAATATGTCCAAGGAAGTCATTTTGGTTTTTTCGATACCAAGCAGCGTAATTAAGGCGTTGCTCATGAGGTGTGGCATCTCGCAAAGGGTTCATTGGCTCTGCGCCATGCTTGTTAGCCAGCCAATCAGTAAATGCCGTTAATCGATGAATATGTTTATTGACGTTATCAGTTGAGCTTGGCACCCAGTACAAGCCAGAGGGATCTAAACCATCTTCACCGATGGTGCCTGTGTAAAGACGCTTAGCAAAGGTTTGGAATAGCATTTTAGGATCTTCAAATAATCCTTTGTTGGCTTCCATGTAATCCAAGAGCAAAGAAGTGGCTTGTATAAAACCATTCATTAAAGCATTACTAGCACCATCAGCTTCCATCTTTAGCAAGTAATCGGTAACTGAACCAACTTCACCTTGTTCGGTGATCAAGATGGGGAGCTGACTTTTAATGCCAGTATTATCTTCTACGATAGTTGCTTTGACTTTAACCGATGACAAGGTTCATTCCTTTATACACGTTAAACATACAATACACTATAATTCTAAAGAGTTTATTGTCAAATAAAAAGGCAGATTTCTCTGCCTTAATACACAATATACATAGTTCAAGGTACTATATATAACGCAGGGGCGCTACTCATCCAGCGCCTCACGCATGAACTTCGTCATCGCTTTCTTACCTGCGTCAATGTTACGGATATAGCGGGAAACCATTTCTGCATTGCTCCAGTTACCCATCTCCATGATCTGCAAGTGCGTGTACCCGGCATCAGCAAGTTCGATGGCGCCGCCAACCCTAACGCTGTGACCAGTCCAGCATCGGGTGCCCGCTTCCTGCGGATGAAGTTCATCCCAAAACGCTTCAAAGGCCCGGAGCAATGTGTTTTTACTGAGCATACCCTCATCATCGACAATAATGGGCTTTCCATTTTTCCCGATCGGGGGGCGGGTAGGTCGGTAAGGCATATTATGATTTTTCAGCAGCGTATTGATCTCATTCCCTTTGCTCCGGAGACCCCATCCAGGGGGCATATATCCGCTGTCCTGAAAGTTAACTGCCTGGAAGAGATAATCCTTCGGATGGCTTTGCTGGTCCCTTTTGACCATACCCATCAGCCTGATTAGGGTGGCAGTGAGATGAGGGGTCAGATGATAGGTAAGCAGGGTACTGACAGTGGATTTTGTCCGGTACACCGTCAGGGTAAAACTGCCTGTCTGTTCATTCAGCACAAGGTCCTGCATCCGAATGCGCCGAAGTTCTGCTGAGCGCAACAGTGTTTCAAAACCTGTCCAGATAATGCAAAGGTCTCGGAGTTTGCGCACCGACTGTGTCGTACCGTGGGCTTTAATCAAAGCTTTCAGGTCGGAGACTAGGAATGGCGTTGCCTGACGAGTCACTTTTTGCTCTCGGGCTTCAGCTTGTTCGAGGCTTGCAAGAATACTCTTGACCTTGGATGTGATGATCCCAGGGCGATCGAGTGCTTTCCTATGGATACTGTTCAGCGCGTGCAGACAACCTTTAATGCTGCTGTGTGACAGCGAGCCCTGAAGATAGTCCAGATAGGACAACAACGGGGGTTGAGTCACCGGGAGAGAACTGGCAGGCCAGGCTTCGTTTCCCTCCTTTCCTGCATTAGCTTGGTACCACTCGTTCCAGGAACGCAGCCATTGAAGGTAAGTTTTAGCCGTGTGGTATTTCATATGAGAAAAGTAAAAAATGAGCTCCTTAAGGTCATTATTGGGCACCTCAAACGTGACCAGTTCCTGATGGAGGTCTGAGTCTTCAAACTGTCTGGTTACTGGCTTGCTGTTCATGGTGGTCACCTGAATACACTGTTTTTATTTACAGCTATTTTAGCACTGAGGTATCCACTTATGAACAGGTTCATAGCAACTAAAAAAGAGAGAGCGAGTACAACAACGATCCGGAGATAACATCAAATATTTGTGAAAAAAATTAGATTCTAGGGACAAAACGACATAAGATTGGGAAACCGTACTTTCGCGGGAAATAAATTAAGGTTGACCATGTCCGAAACTAAGCAGGCGTATTTAATGAAATTTCGTAAGTGCTCTTCTTTCGACACACTGGAAAAAGTATTCGAACGACTCTGTGAAAAAAATGCAGGTATAGCATCACTGGAAATTTCCGGGGCATATGACCATCGAAAAGCTGAACTGACAATGAAGAAACTCTACGATAAAGTACCCGCAAGCGTATGGACACTGGTCCGTCAGTAATATGAAGATATTGGTAACCAATTTATCGCCGACTTTTCAGGAAAGGAGATTTATGAAAACGTCAGCAGTAAAATTAAAATTTTTTAATATTCTATTAATACCTCTTCAAATAAGCTTAATTAGTAAAGTCATCACGTCATTTAAAATCCTGTTTCCGCTCCATGGTGGTAACTCGTATGAGAATTAAACATCTAATATTTTTACCTGTTCCCTTCATTTCCTTTTATTTAAACGCGGCGAGCCTGGACGAAATCAATCAAAAGCTGGATGAAGGTTACCGTTACGCCTGTAACGCAACTCAGACGGGTAATGCAGAAGCCGCCTCCCTCGCGCTGGAGAACTACAGAACAAAATTCATCAACTCAGCATCACGATCTGGTTTCAGCGAGATAATGAATGTAGAAATAAACAAAGTTGTCGCGGAATTTTTCAGAAAGGGCATGATCCAGGGGAACACAGCACTGGGGCCTGTGAGACTCCAGCGGAGCTGCTGCTCCAGACCTCTCAGGCGGTTTATTCCCGCCAGTCAAAGTCAGCACTGGCGTCAGCCCTCGATGGTGTCCGATTCACTGAATATGCGGCACAGGCCTACCCGATTTTTTATTCAATCCAAAGTACAGGTATCAGTGAGGATGAAGTAATTGAACAGATTAATAAAATAGGAAACAATGCAATAATTAATAACCAAAATGCAATTGATGTCAGTAATGCGACAAATGCAATGAAAGAAGTAGCGAAAGTCCTTTTTTCAGCCCGAAGTGACCCGGAGCTCATGAAATTTATGATGGATTATATTAATAACCACAAACTGCATTGAAGGTAATTGCGGTGTATAAAACAAAGCCATTTTCGGCCAAAAAATGAGTCAGCTGAAGAAACGCTCGTTAATTCCGAATCCGTCCAGATTAATATGGCACACTGCTGGTGGAGGTTTTGGCAATCGGAAAAGTAACTTTTCACCCGTGTCTAATCATCATCGTTTTATCAATCCGCTCAGTTACGGTATTAAAATCTCACGAAAAATAGTCTTCTTATCGAAGTGTCATGCTGTCTTCGCCCGATATAGTGAAGGTATGTATTCAGCGGGGCCACTGACATGCGAAAAAGCTATACCTATGGGATTCCTTTCGGACTCCATCGCGATACCGGACGGTTTCTGGACATCACGGAAGTCAGCAGAGGAAGCGCATGCAACTGCATCTGTCCTGGGTGTCGTACGGATTTGATAGCCAGACAGGGAGAGGTCAAACTCTGGCACTATAGCCACAGTACCGATCTCCTCGGTGATTGTGATGGCCTGATGGAGGCGATTCGGGGAAAAATTATTGAAGTTATTCAGGAAAAACAACTTCTAGGATTCCCGCATCTTCTGGCCGGTTACGATGGAGGCACGGTCCCACTTGATGAAGTCAGCGGCAGCGGAAGCATGTTCGGCGCAACGGCAGATCTGTTTGTGAAGGTGAACGATCTCTGCATAGCTGTGTTTCTGGACATTGACCGCAGTGTGGCCGGAAAACTGACGTTCGACCATCTCCATGCCTCGGAGATGGTAGCTGCATTGCGTATTGATCTGCCGGATATAGAATACGAAATCAGTCAGGTTCACTTGGTAGACGAGATGGTACCTACAGTGAATGTATCGAGAAAATCATCATTGATGCGACGGAGTCACGCGAATGGTTGTATCACCCCATGATGCAGGAACTGGGGACCGAGCCCCTGAAGGTATATGAGGGCCGCGAGCCAGCGGAAGCAGGACCACTTCTACAACGCCTTTCCGACAGCACCCTGAAGCTGCCGGACAACTTACCCCAGAGCATGAATGTGCTGATAAGAATGCAGCAGGCCACCATTGTGTGTTTGTGTCGGCTCACCGTCAGAGCTTCAGATATCGCCCAGACCGACGAATTCCCGCTGTTTATGCGTTACTTCCGGCTGCATTGCCTCGACACCAGTGAGCATGTGAATTACGAGAAATTGCTTAACTGGCAGGACATGATTACAAAATCAAAGGAAGGGCAGTTACTAACGGTGGAGGAAAGGGATTATCTCCAGGAAATCGTCCGTATTGGTCTCTATAACCACCGGCTTAAAAGTGTCTGCCTGACGGCCTGCGAAGACAGTAGGGTGGGAGAATCTGAAGGACCAAAAAATTACTCATTGCTCTGAAGAGGGATGGGAAATTATGGGGGGGCATGGAAGCGTGAAGAGAATAAACCTGTTCGCCTTAAACAGAAACAGGCTGTTCATTTCTTACATGTGAACAGAGTACCTATCATGATCAGACCGGTAATATAAATTGGCACAGCCATCAAAACCAATCCCAGTGGTTCTTCTTTGGTAAAAACATCCTGAATAAGTCCGTCTTCGCTTAATGCTAATGGACGCATACATTAGAATTAAGGCGTAAGGTCTAATAACTAGATCAGGAGTTTCGGATTTTTGCGCGGTAGGTGTGTTTGACCCTTTCAATTGTCGCAAGAGTTGAATTCCAGTAGCGTTCAGCGTCAGAACGATAAAGATCAGCGATAGCCTCTATGGTTTTGGGGGAACAGGTTGCACTGCGATGCACACGGCCTGCCTGACCAAAGACATAGACAAGAATGGACTGGCTACCAGACCGGCCGAACAGGGAGTTGCAAAGCCGCTTCGCTGCGAGCGGTGTCAGATCGGGGACGTCTTCCTGAGCGTTCTCGGGAACAACGAATTCCAGAATGAAGCGAAGCATCTCCGATGTCTTGAAACGCTTTACCGCCGCAGACAAACGGGCGGCACGCAGGGCAGTGTCCCAGTGGTCGCTGCTGAAATTGCGGAGCTCCGCGAGGTAATCCTCTTCCAGGCTTTCATCAGAATAATAAATGCTTTCGTAAAAGCGCTCTGCGGGTGATTGCGTCTTTTCCATTGGAGAAACCATTTTGCCTAATGTATGCATACGTTAGCATGTAGTGAAATTAAAACAAGGTAAAGACAAAGAACCGCATTCAGGCGTTTCCCGGAGTAAGCAGATGGGCTGACAATTCGGCTGCGGTAATATCAAACTCAAGGTGTTTGATGAGCTCTGTTAATTGAGCGTTAAATGCCTCCCGCTCCAGTCCGGATTGGATGAGAAAGATCAGGGCCTTTTTCAGAACGGGCGGAGTACTCGCAATGTCGAGGAGAATGTTGCCCTCAATAACATGATCGCAATTTTCAAAAAGGTGGGCGTAACTCATTACGTGTATTCCATTTATCATTTTCAAATCGTGATAAAAATTAGATTACCAGAACGTCGGAAGCAAAAAAAAGCATTAAGCAGAAATGTATGGTATCCATCCTTCCTCCAGCTACCCTTGCGCCCTGATAATTTTATCCTGGGGGAGGGGGCATTGATCATTACATACCCGATCAGAAAAGCCGGGAACCAGAATGTCACCCGGATATCGAAGATGCAACGATTCAATATTAGTGTATTTAGCGTCTCCTGGCGGCAAAGTCGGTCGGCCGGAACTGGTAAACTGTATTCCACCTCGCCCGGGCTGGCAGGCGACTGACGTCTTGTCGGTTCATAGCCGGTGGTCGCGTCTGACAATACAGGCCCCTACAGTGTAAGGATTGTGATGGACGATAAAGAGCAGTTTACGAGTCTCGTGGCAAAGCATGCCTCCAGACTCACCGAAGAGCAGCTGGCCGGGTATGATGACTGTTCCCAGTATGGTGAATGCGTCTCGCCTTCATACGAAGTATTCCGGGGGTATCGTACCCGCCACACCCTGGATGAATTTCTGGAGCTGGCCATATCGCTGAATGCCATCCACCCGGATGAATATTTAACGGATATGCTGCTGAAGCCTCATGAGGTGATCGGTGCTCTGGCCGATGAAGGCGACCAGTTGAACAACGCCACCCCGGTTTATATCTTCCCGGATACCGGCGTCTATGCAGCGGCCGTCAGTGAAACCCGTGTGCTCGATGCCTGGCTTTGTTGGCCATGCTACCCGGCGAACTGGTAATGCGTCCGTTGGAATTGCACCGGCAGGATACGAATTTAACCGACCCCGTGGCGGGAGGGTTATCACAATTGCATGTCCTCATCCCTAAAGTCCCCTGCCAGACCCATACGTGCTGTCAGGCTTCGCCTGATTTGAGATCAGTGCAAATACTTCAGCCGATAACTTTTTGTTTTCTTTTTATTTTCTCCCTGTTTCCTCAAAATTCGCGTGCGGCCTGGTCAGGGCACGATTGTCACATAGGGTGTATTGAAGCGGGCAGGATGGTCGGGTGGGCACGGCCTGGGTTTGAGTCGGACACTATGTGGGATGAGGACATGCAAAATATTCGCTTTATCTGTGAAAACTGTTGTCTACGGGCAGTCACCAGTTCAAGTTACACCATCCACGTTAGCTTTTAATAAGAGTGGTTACGATGTTCAGTACTGAGAAAAAATCAGAGCATTTAGGTCAGATCATAGTGATTGATCCCGCGCTTCTTGGGCAGGGTATAGAGGTTGGCCCGGTCGTAGTGTTTGATTTGGGGCACGCCAGCAAAGGGGTTGCGGACTTGATGCGCGATGCTGAAAAGCTTGATGGTTTATCCCCAACGACAATAGCAAACAGACTTTCACGATGACCGAACAAGGTCGATTCGGGCAAGGCGGCGGAGGGGCACATCTCCCAATGATAATGAGGTTATGCAACCTGTTAGTCACCGGCTTGCCTGATGTTATGATTGACATCTCTTTTGACCGGTCTGTAGTTGAGCATTAATTCGTGAGGAATACGGTATCAGCGGATAAAAGTAGCATGTTTGCTATCGCCTCCAGCTGTGAAAACCCTCGGTGGGTGCAAGAAGTTGAGAGCCGTGGGGGGATGACCCGTAAGGAATGGGCTGACTTTGTGGATCGAAATTTTAACCCTCCTAAATAGAGTAAATTCCATTGGCATTGTTGCAGGAATTATGGTGCCGCAGCTTATTGGGTGTTTGTCAATTGCCGGGAAGTATTCGCTGGCATATCACTTAAACGGGAGTAGTAAGTGAGAGAACCTCGTCCACGCCATACATTACAGGTAGTCTGTGTCCCGTCTCTGAATATACAGGATCTGGGGCTAACCAGTTTTCATAGCTGGCTCTTATCAAAAGGCTATGACACGACCAATGCCAGGAACAACCGTACTTGCTGGGCAAGGGAAGGTGGCTGGCACCTGAAGCGATGCAGACATCTGGCAACGGGCGAAGATCATTTCTGGTTTATCGCATTCAACGGTACCGGCGGCGACATTTTTCCTGTGAAAACCCAGCAGGACTACCGTGCTGCCTACCGCAAGCTTGAAGCGTATGGATATGCACCGGCCGTTATTGAACAATTGAACACAGGCGTTGCCTATAATCTTGCTTATTCACGGACACCGTTAAAACGCCCTGAGAGCGCCACCAGCGAACTGAAGCGAAAACCTGACGTGAATATTCAGGGTGAGCCTTGCGAACGCTTTGTGACCGAACGGAGCAGCGCAGCGCAGAATAAATTCAAAACCCTGCTCATTGAGAACTTCGCCGGTCGGTGTGCAGTCACTGGATGGGTTAATGGTGGTGTGCTGGTGGCGGCTCATATCGAGCATGGGACGCGCTACAACCCTTCGAACGGCATCCTGTTGACGCCGACAATGCACGCATTGTTTGACGCGGATCTGATGGGTATAGACCCTTCAACACTCACCGTTCATTTTAAACCGGGCATCGAGGCGGGAGAGCTGTTTGAAGGAAAAACGCTCAATCCGTTGGTGTATGATCTGGATACCGACCGGCTGGCTGCTCGCTGGGCTGACTTTATAGGTGCCGAGTGATTGATGGGAAATTCAGCCTATAACCGATGGCAGTGTTTTCGGGATGGACACCACTTACTGATGGGGGCTGGCTGCACGCCACCTTTATATTGAAATCCAACAGAGTTGATACAACAAATGCAAAATTGCCTTTCGGGATATTTAAAAGCGACCATTGTTATTTTATCTGCGGACCTGACAGGTTGCGACCTGGCAAATGGGGCTGCGGAAAGTGGAGTGTATCAGAAATACACGAATGGACCTTTCAAGGAACCGACTATCGTGATGAGTCCGGGCTGGCGGATGGATGACCACGGCAGGGAAGCACTAATATTCGGGAGCAGCCACTGCCCGGATGTAAACGGCAATAATACGTCTGAGGGCGGCTGCGTCCTCATTGAGGAGCACTCTGCGACTGTCGCTGTCACTGTTGTTGATGCGACAAATCAGTCCCGTCGCCAGGAAACCTGGACGATTGAACGTAAAAAGGATCGAGTTATAGTGAAGCGCCCGGATAACAGTTTTGTGATGCCCTGGGGAAAATAGCCAAGATACAAGATGACCACAAAAATGAATAAGCCGCAATGTTGTTTTGTGTGTTGAACGTCCTGATGGAGCCTTTGACATTTACACTGGCCGTTTTATACAGTTCCACCAAATTGACAACAGTAGAAGAAAAATTGTTGAAATAAGTGATCCTGACCTGGTGGGGATGACTTATTCAATCCCGATGGTTTTTAACGGAGGGAAGTTCAGTGGTCAAGGGGTTACCTGTCTCTCGCTCCCCGCAGTAACATTAATAAAAGTAACTTTTCCTTCCCGAACTTATCAGGAGGGGCAGGAACAAATCACAATGTCGAGCCCGGACCAGGCACTATTTTCTGAAGATGTCCGGAAAAACTGCGCCGGTACGTGTGTTCTTACCGGCGTTCGAGGCAGACAAAGAACTGAGGCTGCGCACATAAAACCCCGTCATGCTGGTGGTGAGCCGGATGTGACAAACGGGATTCTACTGCGAAGTGACATCCATACCCTCTTTGACAATTGGCACTTTTCGATCGACCCTGATTCAATGAAAGCCCGTTTCAGCCCGGATGTGCTCTTCGTCGATAAAGACTTACTACAACTGGAAGGCAAGCAAATTGATTTTTCCCGCCTGCAAATGCCTATCAATATTGAACACCTTCGACATCACTGGAACAAATTTTTTAACCGTCATGTCAATCCATTCATAAAGAATGCGCTAAATAAAAAAATCAACAATTATGAAAAACGGCCAGTTAACAGCAACATACATTATTAGGCTATGTTAGCCTAATGGCATTCTGAAAGTCTGCCCAATTAGACTGAAGTTCAATAAGAAGGAATGAAAATGAACTTGAAAAGTATTGTTCCGAAGGCTGCTGGCCTTGCTGCATGGATTGTAGGAATCATTTATAGTGGTTTTGCTCTTTCTGTTCTGTGGGGGTGGTTTTTTGTGCCTCTCGGTGTGGTGCCGATCACAACTCCATGGGCTATTGGAATTTACTGCTTGGCAGGCATAATAAGAGGCAATAGAGTAAAAATCCCGAAAGAACAAGATATGCCATGTACGCTTCAATTAACGATGATATATGTCGGCATCACCTTTTTCCTAATTGTCGGTTATATCTGCCATCAAATAACTTAGAACTGATTTAGAATTAAATTTGATAAAGCTTACTACAAAGTAGTTTTGTCAATGTTCAACCTGTTTATCAAACCTACGGTGACTTTTTATGACTGGGAATGGTATCAATACTGTACGCATAAACAACGAAGTGAAACACATCTCAGAGTTAGATCCGGAGATCTCTTTTTCTTGAATGGAATAAACTGAAAAGTGAAAATAACGAACTGTATCGCTGCATAAAGGAAGCAAATTCTGGTTGGCGTGGTTTTGTCCTTCGTTTAATAGGGGTTTATCTACCTGATGGCAAAACAATTGTCATTAAACCCTAGATTATTTGAATATTCCTAAACATAGGCTTAATAAGAAAAGCCACTGAAAAGTGGCTTTTGAACTGAGCTGTTCGCGATTTTAATTTCAACTTAGATGAGGAAATCATCCAGTGTTTTACCGGCTTCAAGTTGTTCGGCCAGTGCTTTAGGGGTACGCCCTGGCCAGTCCAGGTTTTCGTTTCACCATTAACATCAGTGTATTTATATTTCGCAGGGCGCGGTTCGCGAACTTTTTTAGGTGCTCCGGACTTTGCAGAGAAAGAACTCAGTAACTCTTCAGGGTCAATTCCATCTTCAAGCATTAATTGACGCAGGGATTCAATCTTCTCCAGACGCGCTTTCAGCTCAGCTTCTTTTGAAGATTCTTCCTGACGTCGTTCTTCAACAACAACGCTTAATTTTTCCAGCAGTTCTTCAAGGATCTCTAACGGCAGTTCACGGCCCTGCGCACGAAGAGTACGAATGTTGTTTAATGATTTGAGTGCTTCGGACATATGACCTCACTAAGAGTAATAAATAAAATCAATAGAATACTTTGCGATATTACACTCTTTTATTATTTTGAGCCAGCTAGACGCGTAAGATTTTCTGGGCGCATGATATCAATCATTGGTACCTAAAGACATTAACCACCCCGCGTATGGAAACAAATGCATTATCACTTGCCAGTTCCTCTGTAGTGCCAACTCCGCAAGATTAGATAAAATCGCCGTCTTTCTCATGCGATTATTACTTTCGGTTACTGGAGAGACCTTTTAATATTGATTTTCTTCCTCTTGATTTCTTAGTTGTTTGTCCTTTTCGTTAATATGGAAAGGGTCGTATGTGTTGGTATTATAGGGGTCTGAGGGTG
>ERZ860023.754-NODE-754-length-16969-cov-2.355150_pt1 | contig 16969 bp, 22 predicted proteins | sample MGYA00509983_ERZ860023 | MGnify/ENA primary metagenome ERZ860023 (study PRJEB30046, sample SAMN00715180) | human gut metagenome | study: EMG produced TPA metagenomics assembly of the A metagenome-wide association study of gut microbiota in type 2...
TCTTATTTGCTCTTACGAGATTTGGTCTTTGAATGTAGATATCCAAGACCTGCACTCAATCCTTTGTCTACTTGGCTAAGTCTATCAATCTGTTTCTGATGCCAGTTTCTACATTGTCCATAGAACTCGCATTTAGGTGTGCAAATGAAAGGCCGAAGTTACGGTTATAGCAATAGTAGTCCATGATTACCTGCAATTCATCATACGCATGATTTCACGAAACCATGACTTGAGTTTGATAGATTCGTAACGGATGGCTCCGTTATTATAAGCGTCCATGATATGCTTGAAAGAGTTCATTTGTTTAGCATGTTTAATAAGCATAACATTAGGCTTGTGGTCATCAGTGGTTGCGGAGAACTTGTTTGGGCATTGAAGGTCTACGTTGTTACTGATGTAATATATCCAATCAAGCGGGTCATACCAGATACCAATCCAGCTACCATTGTACCTGATGGACATGCGGTATTCACAGTCTTTGTTTTTCTTCTTGATGAAGTCGGTATCGTCTTCGAGCCATTCATTTTCAATAGCGTAGTTTGCGTATTCTGTACCAGCTATAAGTTGGCCGAAGCGTGAGCGTTTTGCATCTTCTTCCAGTTCAGGGAGGCTTACATCTTGAACAAGAATATCTTTGTTATTACCGAACTTCTTAAACTCTCCCTGATAAGGCTTATCTAGATAGAAGTATTCAAAGTATGGATTTGTCTGCGTTACAGCATTACCCAAGAACATAACTCTTACAATAGGATGGTCTGTGTTTGGGCGAGCAATAGTTACATACAGTTCTAAGAATTTAGTGACTTCATCATTAAGGTAAGAAGAGCGTTTTACGGCAATGAACTCATCGAAGATAATCATCTGTACATCAGGAAAAGCATCCGATTTTTGAGTGAATGCAGCCGATAGCTGAATTGCATAACCGCATACTTCGCCATCGCAATAAAGCGCATTAGATTCTGCTTTTAATACGTGGTCTGGAAATTCCTTCTGTACGGCTGCAAAGAGACGTCCGCCTCGTGAGATGGTCAATTTCTTGAGCTCATTCTCCTGTCGGCGTACGTATACGAATTGCCATTTGCGCCCTGCTCGCTTTTCCTTGAGGTATTTCTCAACACAGTATTTCAAGCATCCGTAAGTCTTTCCGCCTCCGCGCATACTGATGATGAAGTTGAACAGACAGTTATGGCTCAGCGTGTTCCTGATGTTCCAGAACTTATCAGCCTTTGTAGCGCAAGATTCCATCCCAGCCCCTTCCATAGTTATCCGTTGAGTGCGTCTGTACGCATGCGGGCGTGGACCCGCAATTCACGTCCTGATTGTTCCCGATGTACATCTGCGTGTGCAGCGATTCATTGAGTAGGATATCCCCACGCTGCAACTGACTCGCACCGAATGAACGGCCCGCAATCCACTTCCATCCGGCAGCGGTAAAGCCAGCCCGCATATTATGGGTGGATGTTGCATTGATATCAATACCGGCGGCATAGAATCCCGTGATGATGAATGACGAGCAATCGTAGCTAAGGCCGTTGACGTTCTTGAGGTTCCTGTTCGTCTGGCTGTAGGTGATGTAGTTGTTCGATGCCTTGTCGATGCACCATTTGACAGCCGCCTCCACCTTCTTATTAGAGGCTGTGCCGCCCGCGCCATGTGTGAGTCCGTCCACGATACCCTTTATGCCAGATACCAGTTTCTGTAATAAACCCTGATTCCTGTTGAGTTGGTTGATGGCGAAGTTGAGGTTAGGCGTGGTGCCGTTGAATGCGTAGCCCATCAGTAATCCTCACCATCCCAGCGCAGAGGTGATGTACCCTGCGGGAAGTTGTTCCCGATATCGGTGTTGTAATATCGGTCGCATACGTTGAAGGATACGCCGTTGGTGTACAGCAGTCCCGCAGCCACATCCTCACCTAGTCTAATCTCTCCTTCGGGCCTGATGATTAGCTGCTTGAGGGAGGTATCGAGATATACAGGCAGGCAAATCTCATCGAATGGGCGCATTGAAGTAGGCAGCGTTGCTATAGCGGTATTGGCAGTATACTCGTTCAGGTGCATGTTGCCCATCAGCTGCACGATGCAGTCGAGCGTAAGGATGCAGCAGGGGTTGTCGCACTGAACATCGTTGGACAACGTCAAGGTCTGCAAGTCACCGAGCTTATTGTACGGCATATATTCCTCCTTAAATAGGATACCCTCCCAGGGTCATCGACAGTGGGAGGGTGAGAAGGGTGGCATTCAGACAAGGGGTTCACAGAGCTTGCTAATCTCCTGTAGACCTCCGCACGTTTCACCGTGAGCAATCGGATAAGTCGGCGAGCCTTTACTTTTCTGGTGCCGTCTCCGATTCTACAGCATTAGGCTCCTTGGTGTCAACATCGATATTGAACATCATGAGAATCTTTGCGAACGGCAGCTCAGGGTTAATCTTGCAGATGTTCTCAAGGATGGACACCAGCTCCATCCACCCGATATAGGCGGCAACGAGGTACGCGATATTCGGGGAGATACCGAATCCATCGAACGGGGGCATAGCGAGAATCTCGTTGGCAATGATACCGATGAGTAGGAACATGCCCTCACCTATTTTGTTGTACATACCCTCACGTGCGATGGACGAGCACAGCTCCCTGTTTCGCATGGCTGCTACCGTGCCGCACACGATATCTATGATGATGAGGATACCGCACACGATGCTTGCGTTAATCATCTCATTTCCTTTCTATAGTAACTTTGTACGTTTCGTTCTCTAGTGTGACTGGAGGAGTGCCAGAACTACCATTCCCACTGCCGCTCCCAGTGATGCCGCCAGCCAATGAGTTAAAATCAGCATATCTCAACCAACTTTCCCTATCTCCATAGTATATCGAACAGTCCAAGTTATACCCATATCCTTGTAGCCGCCCATCGCTACAGAACTGCCATGCAACCACGTTGCCGTCCGCATCGGGGCAGTTCCACGATGCAGCCTTCTCGAACGTGGGATGTGCGACGGCGGGGTACGATGCCACCCATCTTGCGCAGTTCGACTCCACGCCTCCCTGATTGAATCGCCAAGGGTTTGCGTATATCCAGCACCATATTCCCGTTAGGCTGTGGAACTGCCTTACGAACTGGTTTACCCAATCCACCGATTGCTCGAATATGCACTTACCGTTTATGTACACACCTTCCCAGTCGAGGACTGGGATGCCGTCATGCAGATAACCCAGCACGTTGCGGTAGAAGAACGCGGCCTCGGCAAGAGGGTCGCTGCTGCCAGCGAAGTGGTAGAAGCCGCGCAGGAGGTTGGCGCTATTCGCCTGCTGATAGTGTCTGTCGCAATAGGGGTTCACATAGGAGGTTCCCTCCGTTGCCTTGACGATAACGCCCTGAATGGAGTTCGACACAGCCACCAAGTTCAGGTCGGCTTGGTGGCTGCTTATGTCGATGAAGTTAAGCATTATCCGAGATTAGTGCACGAAACAGCTGGAAGTTTGATTAACCAGTTTACTAACGAACTTTGGTCATGCAGTGCAAAAATCTCATTGTTCCTAATGATGATTTTATCCTCTAGGGTTAAATTATCACCCCACGATGAATCAAGCGTAGCGAGTTTCATATTAGTTGTTATTATATTGGGTTGCGCAAGAACACCTAGAGTATACTCACCGTTCTGATAAAGAATGCACACACGTACATTATCAGGTGTATTGCTCAGAGGCACAAGACTAATATCGCCTACACACCCAAGTTTAGATGTAATGCTTAGTTTTGTGAATGAGATTGATGTGGCGCCAGTATTCTCAATGACAATAGCGCATTCTCCGTTATACGGTTCAATTGGAACTGAAACCCTTGTAAATTCATGGGTGTTGATGATTACGTATGAATCTGGATTATCTTTGGCATAAATCTTTACTTTATTACTGCCAAAGATTAAAAGACCGTTCAACCTAGCACCTTCATGCAAGTCGATTGGTGCCGTATATACTTTCTTTCCACTACTGATAGGCGAGATTACACTATATTCAAAGTTGCTGTCGTACGCCTTGTATACATTAACGGTCGATTTAGCATATCGAGCGATACAGCAAGAATCTTTACCTTTTTCAATCTCTCGTTTCTCAGACTTCCAAGGAAAGGAGTGAATCAGGTAGTTGACTATCTCGTTTTTAAGGTCCTCGTTATAGTGTACAAAGATACCACCGGAATCGTCAAGGAGCCATTCACGATAATTGTCCTCATTCACACCAAGCGAATTAAGCCCGCAATAGAGCATACCATATTCATGGGTTACCTTTTCGGCGATATATGAATAATCTTCCAGCTTAAAGCCTTGGGCATTTATATTTGGCATAGACGAGAGAAATTGACGATGCGCAAATACAGGGCTTACGAAAACGATTTTCAACTTGGAGTTGAATTTGAGCAGCATATCATAGCATTTCTTTAGAGCGTACTCAAAAGACGTGTTGTGCTTCTCATCACCGCAATCAAACAGTCTGGCACTTCCCTGCCAGTCGTTAGTGCCATAGCATAGGAACACATAGTCAATATCAACAAACGTTACAGCCGATTCATTCTTCAGAAGACCATATAGGGAATTAGACGGTGCGGAATAAGTACTCGGCGTAACGCTCGTTCCGGCAATGGATTTATTTACAACACTCATTCCAACGAGATTACCGAACGTCTCGATATAGCTCGGCTTCTTGAATACCGTGCTGTCGCCATAAACTACAGCCTTCTTTCCGTTAAATGCGCTAAAAAGTGCATCGGTTCGCGCTGTCTCCGTTGCAATCGCCTGTTCGTTCGCAGTGATGCGACCATCGAACTGTTGCACCTCCTGCCGGTACATCTCAACCTGAGCATCGAGGTCTGCCGTACGGAACCAGTATAGCTCATTCGTAAGCTCGATGTTCTGCGGAACACGGCGCTTGGACGCATACGAGGCGTGCGTGGCGTCATCCCACACAACGGTTAGCGCGTCATACGTGGACGCCTTGTTCCACTGAATGGGGTCTGCGAACGACAGCACGGCCTTGAGGCCCTTGTAGGTGATGCCGTTGGGCAGCTTGGACGTGTCGAACGTCACCGTGTCGCGGATGGTGGTCTTGGTCTCGGCAAAGGCTGTGTCGCTCTTGACCATCATTGTCTTGGTCTGGATTGCCATAAGTTTCCTCCTAGTAGGAAAGTAGAAGTCGGCCGTAGTCGGGTGAATCTGGGTCCGCCACCATGTCGAAGGTGAGGAATCGCCAGCTGGTCGGGATGTACGCCTCAAAGTGACCGTCATCGCTCAGGCCGAACCACACGAACTTGACAATCTCGCCCACCACGTTGATGAGGTTCTCTGCGAGCCAGTTGCTCAGGGCCGTGATGTACAGCGATGCGTAATCGCCGTTCTTGACCTTCTCGAACTCGGACGTGATGAGCGCCACGTCCTCCTTGAGCTGCGCGATATCCCGCGTGTTGGTTCCAACGTAGCCCGCAAGCTCGTTGTTCGAGGCGATTACCTCGTTGAGCTTCTTGACCACCTTGGCGACAAGCTCGTAGTACGACAGCGAGTCATCGAACACGGCTGGCAGCACGAGTTGGCACCAATACTGCAGGCGCTGTACCGTGGCTGCGGATGTTTCGTCCATGTCCCCCTCCTTTACCATAGTCCCATGAACAGCGTTGACAGGCTGTCCACAATCTCAAGGTCGATATTAAGCAAAGTCTTCCTATATGTCAACAGCAACTCGGACTGATTCGTGTCAAAGCCCCTCTGGTTATGCACCTTGGTGCCATCGAAGTCGCCCGTGTAGCCGTCTGTCGATGAACCGCTCGTCTCGTTCTTGGCAGACGAGCCGTTCTCGGTCGTGCCGTGGTCGAGCGTGACGTTGGTGGCGTAGTCCATCGCCCCTATAGCGCCCGTGTCCAAACCGTTCATCGGCGTGTCCTGAAACACGTTGCGGTCATCCGATGTGCTATGAGAGGTGGACGCGGTGTCCGTGGCGCGGGTGTCCGACTTGTTGCGCGAGGTGGCCTCGTCCCTCGTCCACCTCTCGGTATAGTCGAGGTTCTTGGACAGCATGGGGTCGGTGACCAGCGTCTCGCTCGTGAACAGCTCGTTGTAGTACGGCATAATCTCGTGCATCTTCCTGCGCATGTTCCACGCGAACTGCCCGAGCGTCTCGAACCCAATCTCGCGCATATAGTAGCGCCTGATGATTTTATCGTTCAGGACGCTGCGGTGCGCCTCATCGTAGATGGGGTAGTCATCGAGGCCGACGATGCCGTACACACGGGGCCAGTTGTCCTCGGTGTGCGACAGGTGGAGGTCATCCAGTCGCTGCTCGATTGGGAACCGCAGCATGGTGGTGTACTTACTCATAGTCATCTCCCGGGACGTTGGATGCCTGCATGCCCGAGGTCTCCAGCATCGCGTTGCCCGTGCCACCCGTGCGGATGTACGTACCCGAGCGGAAGTCAACCTTCACGTCAAGGCCGAACAGACTGTTAATCTCCTCACATGCCTGCTTGCGGGCGTTGAGGCGCGTGAAGCGCTCGGCCTCCACGTCACCCATGTTGTTGACTACCTCATCCGAGATGAGGCGCTCCTTCTTGTCCGTGTTGACGTTCTCGATGCCTAGGTACGTTAGCGCCTCGTTCCATATCTGGTGCTTGTACGTCTGCAACTCGTTGCCCACGTACGGCGTGGTGATATCGAACACCTGAAAAGCGTCCAAGTCGAGGTTCTTGTCGCCATGCACCCAAGGCCGTCCCTCATCTACCTCCTTTGCCGCATTCAGATAGGTGAGGCGCTGGTCATCCGAGCAGCGTATGATGCGCGCTGTGCGCTGCTGCATGCAGTTGATATCGATGGTGCGCTGGGTCTCCGCGAGACGGTATGCGTACTGCCACAGCGTAAGCCACATCGGCACACGCAAGTAGTTCTGGTAGATGATTACCGAGTTGTCCTCCGTGCATTCGTAGTTGAACCCGTTCACGGCATAGGCCCGGCGGTCGCGCGGATACTCGTAGATATCCCATTGGCCCTGAATCATCATGGGCAGCACGGCATAGCCCTCGGGTGCGCGCCTGCGCTCGTCCGACTTGAGCGCCTCATCGTAGAAGAATCCCACGAAACCATCCCGCAGGAGCCAGAACTCGAGCATGCGCTCGTCAACGCCCTCGGGCAGGTTGTCCCATTTGAACACGCTTATGGCTAGGTTCATGAGACGCCACATGAACATGGTGGCGGTATCCTGATTGTTGATGAACGTCTGGGCATCCTGCGCCCTGGAGCCGTTCTGCATGATTGACGGAATCATGCCCGAGGGCGTGAAGAAACCTGTATACATAATCCTCCTATCCCAAGGCGTTGGATTGAGAGTAGTCGCCGAAGTTAGCCGTATTATGCCAGAACGTGATACCGCCGTCAAACGCCCTGCGGATGACATCGAGCGCGTCTGCTGGCGTGCCCCGCCCCCGCGTGAACGGGGCTGTTGAGCCCGCTCCCACGTTGAGCGAGCGGGGTGCCGCGCCACCAGTCTTAACGTAGTTCCACGAGGGGCGCGAGGTGATGTTGACGGCCTCGATGCGCTCCACGGCATATCCCCACCGGTCGAAGAACTGGTCAATCTGCTGGGCGACCTCTTTCTTCACGCAGATGCGGTTGATGAAAAGGCCTTGAGCGCCAGTTGAGAAAAGCGTCTCTCCGCTGACCTGCCCTCTCGTGGTCGTAGGCTGCTTTGAGGCATTCACCATACCCGCAACGCCGCCCGCACCCGCTGCGCCCGCACGTTTCAGCGTCTTAGAGCCTTTGCCGGCATTGCCCATCTGGCCCGCCACCTTTGCAGCCAAATCAGCCTCGTTCACATGGGCAAAGCCCTCCATGGCACCAAGTCCCTCAAGTTCTGCCGATGCAGCCGCCAAAGTGGTACCGCCAGATATGCCCGCAAGGGCAACTCCCGCAACAGTGAGGGCAATCGTACCGGAGTTCTGGGCCACCCAATTCTGAAACGCATTGTTAGTCCATGACCCCATGGCACCGGCCTTGACAACGATTCCATCATCGTAATCCAGAGCGATACCCTTGTAATTATATGGGAACGCGAATGCCTGACAGAGCGGATTGAGCGCATACTTGACTCTAACATTTGTAGTCTTGTTCATAAGCTCATAACGCAGTTGTACGCGCTGGCCCTGACCGTCTCCCATTTCAGCAAACGAATAGGGATAATAGTGAAGTTTTGCATTTCGAGGAGTATACCCATCGAGTGTGTTCTTATTGGCGGGAATGGACAAATCAGTTTGCGAGGAAAGCTCGATGTCCGTACCGCCTTGCGTAACGACACGACCGCCGCTACCGCAAAGCGAGGCAGCGAATGAGGGCACGGTGAAAATGGCAACTATACTCTCGACTGAACCGGCAAACGTAAGTTCGTTAAGAAACGCCTCCATGTCTTCAGACCCGCCAGCGCTGGTTCGAACAGGAAAGTAATATAGTGCGCACCCGCAGGCAATACCTTTATTAACAGTCATGGCAATAGGTTTTGCGTAATATCCCTGCGGATTGAGAATATCTTCGATAAGGTTATTGTTCTTCTCTGGCTTTGCAGAGGTCATCACGATAAAGCCGCCGACTCCGAACGTCTTCCTAGAAACACCGTCACCCACATATATAAGCGGAAACGATGGTTCCTCGCTGAGCATGTACTTGCTGTCCTCGCTGGGAGTGGTCTCGCGCTCGATGAAGCAGGCGGGAATCTGCCAGTCGGTACCGTAGAGGTACGTCTGGAAAACGTCCGTGTCCAGCGTAATCTCAGAGGTGCAGTCGTTGATGTACTTCACATCGCTGACGAAACAGTAGATGTATCCATCCGTCAACGACTCGTTTCGGTACATGCAGTAGTTGCAGTGGTAGAGCCTGTCCGCCTCGATTGCCACCTTGAGCCTGCGGTTGCGCCCGATGTACGTGTAGTTGTCGCTGGAAAGCGTCATGCGCGTGGCGATATCGTTGTACTGCTCTTCAAGAGAGGTGTACAGGCGAACGTTGGAATATCCGCTGTCCCACGGCACGGAGCCGAACAGAATCTTTCCAGACGGCGTGTAGTTGGGAAGTGCCATATATCCTCCTAATAGAAAAGGGCCGCTCCCGCATGATATGGGAACGGCCCTACGTACAGTAACTATATTACTGAGCTGCGGTGACGGTAATCTTGGCGGTACCCGTCTGACCGTCCTTCGCCGTCGCCGTGACGGTGAGGACGTTGTCGACCGCCTCATCGGACGCGACACGCAGGACGCCCGAGGTACCGTCGATATGGGTTCCCGATGCCATTTTCTCGGTTCCATTGACGGACCATTCGACCGTCTTCTCGAACAGGCCAGTGCCCGCGACCTCCGCAGTCATGACGATGGAGGTGCCCTGAGCCACGTTCGCCGTTGCGGGGGACACAGTGAATCCGTTACCTCGGAGACCTGCGAGGTGAACAGGACGGCGTTGGCGAACGGGGACACGGAGAAGGTCTTCCACACATGGAAGAAGTACTGCCAGTACAGGCCCTCGCCGTTATAGTTCTCCGTGAACTGCTCGAAGTTGTCGAAGCACATGAACCAGTCCTTGGCGAGCTTGACGGCGCTAATCTGCTGTAGCGCACTCTTCTCCTTGTCAGTGAACGGCTTGTACGTGGCATCATTGGCGAACAGCTCCGCAAGGCGGGCCTCGTCATCCGCATCGAACTCGAACGAGTCCACGGCGATGCGCTTGGAGATGTAGTCCACCTCGGAGAGGTTGAACGCAGCAGCCAGAACCTTCACGCCCAAGATGGCCTCGGCCTCGTTGGGAACGATGATGACTTGGTCGGCGATGGGTGTGGAGTTGCGCACTCCCGCGCGGTTATACACCGTCTTGAGGAACTCGAGATTGTTGGTGAACTGGCGGTACTTGGAAATCGCGTCATCGGGTTCAGCGCCGTCACCGGAGATTGGCTTAGTGACGACCGTGTAGATACCGCCGTTGATTGCCTCCCGCGCGAGCATATACTTCTTGGTGAGGAACGTGTCCAGATTCATGCCCGTATACAGGGAGTCCACGATACGCGCGATAAGCTCGTTCATGTCGTAGTAGGACAGGAACGCCTGTCGCAGCTGGTCGTTGGAGATGGTGACCTTGTAGAACTTCTGGTAGTTCATCGAGTGGAACGCCGCGCGGACGTCGGGAATCTCGCGCTTGAACACCTGCGTCTCCGCCTTTGCGGGGTCATAGGAATGCGGCTTGGCGATATTGACGAAAATCTCCTCGATGGTCTCGCCGTAGTCCAGCTTGCCCCTATCGAAGACGGCCCACTTGTCCTTCCACACGCGGGAGGTGACGATTACACGGGCGATGCGGTTGACGAGGGCCGTGAGGTAGGCGTTCTGGTACGCCTCGTACTGCATGATGTACTGGCCGATATTATGGAGCGAGCGGTTGTCATCGGGGATGCGTACGGGGTTCACGTTAGGCATCGGCACGCACCTCCTCCACGAGGCCTGCCTCGATGAGGCCCTGTCGCAGCATGGGGTTGTCGTTGATGATGGACTCGACAACGTCATGCGAGAACTTCGGGTCGTTCTTGAACTTGTCGAAAGCCTGCATCCTTCCGGGGTGGGTTTAGTTGGCATTGTACTTGTTCCTTCCTGCAAATAGCGTATCGAACGTGGAGGGCCTGTCCTCTTCCTTGACCTCCTGTGCCTGCACCTGCTTGGCGTGCTGGGGCGAGGACAGGAAAGCGTTGGCGAACTTGGTCTTGGCGGCGTCCAGCTCCCTAGCCAGATTGTCGCGCTCGGTCGCAAGCTCTGTGTTCTCAATCTGCGCCTGCTCCAGCTGGGCGGTCACGCCGTTGTAATCCTCCTCGGAGTACACGATGGCCTCCTCCATGCCATCAGGCACCTCGTCCATGTAGACGTAAGGCATGATGAACCTCCTCTCTTTACCTCTAGAATATATTAGCTCCTGCGGGCGGTGTCAACAAGTTTATCTAGAATCTCGGCACCGTGCTCCTGTAGGGCGATGAGCGCATCGATGTTGTTGCGCACATCGGGGAACATCTCGCGCACCTGGGCGAAGGTGTACGAGGAGAACGCATAGGTGCCGTCTGCCTGCTGGGAGATAACATCGTACTCGTAGGTATCGGCTGTGGCTATCATGCGGACGTAATACTCACTTGCCATATTTCTTATACTCCTTCATATTGATAATCATGAAATCCATATCCGGATGCATCAAGGTGAGCTCGTACCTCAGGTACAGTGCGACATTGCGCCTGTTGATTAGCACGGCATTCTCAACCTCTTCGGTGAATTGTCCCCTCACGTCGCCCGTTCCAAGAAACGGCAGCGAGAGATTGGCGAGGAACTTATACTTGAACGGCCTGCGCTGCGGCACGATAACGATTGTATAATTAGTCATAATATACTCAAATCCAAACTTCTTTAAAAGCATACTCCACTCTATATACCCAGCATAATTGCCACCATTCAAGAGGCAACTTGTAGACGACATCAAACGCCTCATGAATGTCAGTGAAAATAAGCGCGTCATCTATATTATCCGTCATGTCGGGAACGCAATCCTCATCATCTATATGAGAACGCTTGCCGACAAAATAATGATATATACCATCTTCAAGCACTTTACCCATGACAGCATATTTTTTCAGAATTAGTATACATGCCTATCTCCTAATCTCCATATCTCCCTCGTACAGCACGATACCACCATGCACTCGCCTCGTGTAGAGCTTGCCGGGATAGACACTGCCGAACTCGAAATTGTCGATATCAACGTACCTATGGCAGTGGCTGGGCATTCCCGCAACATGCACCGTAGGGGTATCGCTGCCCTCCTCGTACTCCATGTAGCACTTGGCGCGGAGGAACTTGGCCTGATAGAACGTGCTCTCGTGCTTCCACGCGCCCAAGCGCACGGCGTCCACGTCGATGCAATCGGGTATATCCGTGCCGATGAGGTGGACTGAGTCGGTGTCGGCATATATGAACCTGTCGTACACGGACTGTGCCGTGGTGATAGTCTTGTATCTGGCCCACGCCGTGATGAACACGCCCGCAGGTAGGTAAACCGGGTCGCGCTCCTCGGGAGGCAAGTCCACATAGCGCAGCACATCGTTGACCAGCATCGGCCTGCGCGAGTACACCGTGGTTCGCGTGGCGAACTTGCCGTACAGGGAGTTGAGCATCAGCTTGGCAATCTGGCGCATGCCAGAGTTGCCCTCGATGGTGGCTTGGTTCTTGATGCCAATCCACTTGTCCACGTACGACTTGAACAGAAACGTGGCGCTCCTGAACTGGTAGCCTCCGTGCCAGCGCAGGTTGTAGATATGGTACTGCTGCGTGATGAGCTTCCAGTCCACGGAGGTGACCGTGAACGTCACGTCGCCGTCGCTGCGCTCAAGGTACTCGGTCTGCTTGAAGCGGAAATTGCCCTTGAGCTGGATGCACGGAAGGTGGTCTTCACGTATGCGGAACGAGCACGTCACCTGCGCCACCCATAGGTCGAAAGCCTCAGAGGGCTTGGGCTTGCCCTCGAACCTCACGGGTCTGCCGTACGGCAGGCGCTCCCCTGAACAGCTCGCCATCACGGAGGGATACAGGCTGTTCACATCGAACACGATGCCCTCGCCCAATTTGCGCCCCTGAAACTTCGGGTTGACGTACGTCCACCCTCCGCGATACGCCTTGCGTATGAACTCGTCCTCCTCGGGTTCGATATAGGAGAACCACTTGCGGAAACCCTTACGCCCTCCGCTCATGTCGCGGTAGTTCGTGAGCGCGTTGCTGCCAGCCGTCATCTTGTTCAGACCCTCGTCCAAGAACTTGCCCATGACCATGGCTGCGATGACCACATCGTTGTCGAGGTAGGCAATCTCCTCATCGGTGAGCCGGTGCCCCACGGGGCGCGGTGCGGAGTAGTCGATACTGCCCTTGAGGATGGGGAGCTTGTATGCCTTCGCCATCTGGGCGATTGATAGGGGGACAATCTTGAGCGAGTCCATAATACGAACGCTCAAGGACTTTGTGAAATACATATCGATGCAGTACACCTGATTTGCGTCGCTGATGACGGTTGTATAGGTATGCATGCCGGCCTTAGACCTATCATCGACCCACTCCCAGCCATTGCGCTCAAGCCAGTCCATGATGAACGCGCCATCGAACGCGAGGTTGTGGAAGTAGACGTTGCAGGGGCCGTTTTCATGGCACCAATCTATGAACCACTCGACGGACGTTCCGCGCTCGATATGGTCCGTGTTCCCAATCTCGCACGTAGCAGCAGCCCAGACCCTGCAATCCTCCATATCGGTGGTGGTCTCGAAGTCCGCAGTATAGCTCTTGCGATTCAACGTGTCCTCCCACCATTCATCGCCGCCGTCACCGAAGACGCTGACCTCCTCCCTGTCCATGAGATCCGCCAGCGCGTTATAGATAGAGTCGATATCCTCACCTGCCATCTCGGATAGGATATCCGGATTGCCAATCATCCACATAGGCTTGGGGATGACTTGCCTTGCATCGCTAACCTTCATAACCGACCTTCCTCGCCCTGTCCATGACGAACCTGACGGCCCTGTTGTGCCGAGTCTCGTAGGGCGTGTTGACATACGGGTTGTTCTCGCCGCCGCTCTCGCTGATGTAGCTCGGGTCCAGCTCGTCATATCCCAGCGCGAATAGCTTGTTCAGGTATGCCGGCTCGTTCTCGGCCATCCAATCCAAAGCGTCCAAAAGCTCCTGATATCCGCTCATTGCGGAATGCCTGTTATCGGTAGCAGTCCACGTGGTACGGTATACCTCGTACATGGCATCCAAGGCGACCTGCTCGCGCTTGCGGGAGGCATCCTCCTGCTCCCACCTCTTAAGTGTGTCGGGGTCTACATCCGTATAGGAATCATCGACCTCGCCCTCGTCCTCTGGCATCAGGTCGTTATCAGAGGTGAGCGTACCGTACTTGGCAGGGGACAGCTCGTCCATATCGTAGGCATCGTCGCCCTCGAAGAACTCGCGCCCGATATCCTCAAGTGTCTTCTGGCGCTGCCTGCGTATAGCCCGCATATCGAGCTTATACTGACGCTCGGAATACTTGGTCGTGAGCCTACCGAGCCCATCGGTCGTGATATCCAGTGCGTCCCTGTTGACCGTCTTGAGGACACGGGTGAGCTCGCTGTACCTGTGATGTTTCCTATCCGACTTATAGCCTACGATGCGCCTGAAATCGTTCACGGAATGCACGCGCGACATGATTCCCTCCACGGTGACGCGGGTTGGCAGATAACCCTTGAGGATTGACTGGCCCTCATCGTCAAGCTCGCGCTCCCTACGGGTTATCGCCGCATTGAACGCGCGCACGGCAGAGCGCAGGCGGTTGAGACGAGATGCAGTCCAGTTGAAGGCAGGCATCTCACATCACGACCCGAAGCCTCAACTGCTCTAGGCAACGGAACTCCTCGCCGCGCTCGGATACCACGTAGAAGCCGCGCGACTCGACTTGGCTGTAGAGCTGGAAGATGGCGGCAAGCGAGGCATCGAAGTGGAAGTGGAAACGGCGCGACAGCGAATCCGTGAGCCAGTTCTGGCGGATACGTGCCTTCTCGAAGAACTTGCGGCGGTGCGTCTCGGAGGAGAAGTAGAATCGGTACCCGTCCACCTCCTCATAGAACGGGCTGTCCTCGATAGCATAGCAGACACCGTTACGTGTGATATCTGGCATATCTAGCTCCTAGTCATTTTCAAGAATGAAAAAAGATACATGGCAACGCATACAAGGCAGATGAACGCAAACGCGAGCCACAGCCTATCGCCATCCTGTGCATAGCAATGCGCAAATACACCTGCTGCCGTTGCACAAAAACAGCCAATAATGCCATCAAATATCTGTTTCTTCACAACATTGACCTCCTGAAAATGAGGGGCGCAACGCGCCCCTCGGAATGGGCAGCTAGTCGAACGGGATGGGATTATCCTCGATGAACTCCACCGACATATACTCGCGTCCGCGCTTGGAGGTACGCAAGGTGAACTTCATGGACACACCCGCGAGGAGATTGAGAGCCTGCTCCTTGGAACCCATATCCTTCTCGATGGTCTTGATATCATCGGTAACGATGGAATTGCCGAACATGAATTTCTCCGGATACTCATCGAACAGCAGGACAGCGAACGGTCCGTCATCGCCATTGATGAAACCGTAGTCCTTGAGGTGAAGATTCTTGCCCAGGGGAATGTTCGTCTTGGTACGCCCGTCCATGAACGGAATGCCCTCGCCCTTGTTGAACTTGTCGAAATAGCCCATTGCTACCTCCTTGACCGTGTGGCGAACCCGTTTTAGGTTACTTGATTGACCACGTGGGACATACTGAGATGGAGCGACAGAGAACAGTATGCCCCACGTGGCCAATCCCTAGGATTGGGCACGTTGCCGCTACTCATTGAGCGGCAGCTCCTCGCGGGAATCGGCAATCTCAAGCAGCTTCTCGGTCGTGAACTTGTAGCGACCTTTGCGACCTTCTTGGCGTAGATCTCGGTGCCGCGCTTGCACTCGACTCCGTTATCCATGATGAACTTGCGGATATCGGTCTTGGTGAGGGAGGTATCCTCCACAGTACCGACGGGAGTGCGCACGAGGTCGTAACGGCCGTCCTCGGCCTGCTGGAGAGACTGGATACCGACCTCGAACTTGAAGAAAGTAATCTGACGTGCCATTTTGAATCCTTTCGTTGAAAATTGGCAGAATTGGAACACGTTTATTATGGCAGAACGATAAGGTTGAAGAACCGCGAATCTGAAAATGATTGAAGTTTCACAAAGTCTTCACATACTATTCATCTAGAAGACAAGACGGTATCTCCACTTTGCACCTAAAGAACCCAACCTGTACAACTTTTCGGCCATGATAGTCTCCTTTCATTTTGGCTAATATGTCTATCGCTACCGATTCTATAGAATCGGTAGAGTAGGCATATTAGTTCATAGCATGAAAACGAACAATATAAGCCCGTTTTGTAGGTATGCATGACTCATCAAATCTCATAACCATCTTCGCAACCCACTTATAAGCTTCAGCCGCAGTAGCAAAAACATTAACGTCAAGCTTGTCCGTAACTTCAATATGGCGTCCGTTATCATGGATGAAATAAACAGAAACAATATAGCACTCACCGCTAGAGTTAATACACGGGATCTTACGACCAACGTTAATGGTACGAATTTCATCATCGGTAAACTTTTTGATATTAGGCATGGTAACTCCTGTCTACCCGATATAATACGCATGATTGCATGTCGGCGTGATATGCGCGTGCATCATCTCGCCAGTCTCAGGGTGCGAAAAATCAAAATCTACCGTAAACATATTAATATTATGCGATGCAATGCAAAAACGTTCGCCCTTGAACTTATCGCAGAGCATGCGGCAATACTCATATGCTGCCGCTTTCTTTGATGAGTATGAGCCGTAAACGTCGCTAAGCGTTTTAGGCATAGGACGTCCCGCCCAGTCTGTCAACGGTGTACGACCAACACGCTTACGAGGATGCACAGTAAACCATTCGTTCAAGTTAGCCATGATAAACTCCCATCTTTTTTGATAATATGGCTATCACTGCCGATTCGGTAGAATCGGCAGAGTAGGCATATTAGTCAACGTCATAATCATTAAAGTGTGCAATAGTATCACAGGGTAAGCCATCATCCCATGCAAAAATGCACACAGAATTATATTGCCTATACTCAACCAGCGAAATAGAAGCAGCAAAAACACGATAAGCCTCGGCAAGAGTATATGTACCTATACACTCAATATCGCCATTACGGAACAACTCCACAGAATAAAAATCATACATAATTACCCTTCCCGCGTGTGAAACACAGGCATAAAATAGATATAGACAGAGTACGAGGCCTCCATACCCTCGATTAGCTGATTACTTGGTACACCTATATAATA
>ERZ860023.770-NODE-770-length-16792-cov-1.603214_pt1 | contig 16792 bp, 17 predicted proteins | sample MGYA00509983_ERZ860023 | MGnify/ENA primary metagenome ERZ860023 (study PRJEB30046, sample SAMN00715180) | human gut metagenome | study: EMG produced TPA metagenomics assembly of the A metagenome-wide association study of gut microbiota in type 2...
TAAATGCAAAATCCGATTGCACCACCAATATCTGCTCCCTTAGAAGCGCCTTTGTGATGGATTCAAAGATGCTTTTTCTTGTTTCCTCACCATAATCAAGCAGTTCATCATCATCTTTCCACATTTCTGCGTCCTCATTAATGTTATTTGCGTATACTACTCTCTTCTCGGAAGGTGTAGCCTTTACGATGTAATACAAGAGCTTTGATAAGTTGTACGGTCTACCTTGTTCTCCTCCTTCTTCCTTATATCCCGCACTATAATAAATTGGCTCAATTCTAACACCTGTTGCCTCGTATACTCTGTCTCGAACCGAACAAACTTTCTCCTCCAAGAAGTTCACCAACTGCTGGTTAGGCTCATTCTTATCGTAATCCCAATTGCGTCCTTTCATCGCCATATCTGCCTGGTTAATAGCCACTAAAATTCTATCTTCCTTTCCCTTGCCAAGGTTTGGAATAATAACATTGTTAATAAGTTCATACGAAGTTCCTAAATCTCTGGTACCGCCATCTAGGATGACTAAAACCAAATCAATAAGGGCTTCTCCATTTTCATCAACTTCTGATAGTTTTTTAATAATATTCTTGGCGTGTCTGTTGTCTGCCTCTTTACCATCACCAAGTCCCGGCGTGTCCCATAATATCAGGTTGTCTAATTCATACTTCTCAATTTCCATTGTTTCAGGATCAACGCCAACTCCCACCTTGGCAACCTCGGTATCAAACATTGCGTTAATAGTAGAACTCTTGCCGCAGCCAGTAGCTCCTGTTATCATAATGTTCACCTTCTGATCTTTAAGTCTCATAACATTCTTTAACATCTTGTTCTTGTCATCCTCGCTAATATTAGCGTTCATAATGTCGTTCTGCATTGCTTCATAAATACTTTCTTTTCTCATAGTAAAATCCTCCATAAAATAAAATGATTAATTTGTTATTTGTTCTTAGTTCGCTTGCTCAACTGAGCTTGTCTATACTATACTCCCCTCCATAGGTAACTTCCAGTGAACAGTTATTTCATTTTTATGTTCCGTTTTATTTTATATTGTTGTCTTTTTGTTTGTTTTATGTTACCTTAAAAGTAACTAATATACATAAGGAGGTGTTTTCATGGGATTTATTGACGAAAATGGTTACCCATTAATCAATAAAGAGCAGAAAATCAGATTAGCACTGAGTGATAGAGTAAGGCTTACGATGGCTGAAGATATGGATGTCTTTGGAACGCCTAAAGCTGCAACATTGTAAACACTGTATTTGCCAACTACAAACTGAAGCAAAATCTTCTATCTCATTATATTTACAACAACGTGAAATTGAGTTAGACCGGCTGTTTACCGGTCCAAATTAGATGCCATGAGCAAAAAAATAGCAATAGACCAGATTCTCTCCGCGGAAAAACAAGCCATTATAGATAAAATCTCCGAATATAGTGTAAGCAAGGGCGAAAGCAAGTTGTACCACATAAATGATAATAATGTTGAATATCTTCTTGAAGATTGTGATGAAGAACAATATTTTAGCCGTCCCAGTCTATATATACGCTCTATAATAGAAGAATACTGCGCTCTTCCCTTCATCAAGAGAGAACGAATTTACAGAAGGGATATTTACGAAACTATAGAGCGTGCATGCACGGAAAAAAGAATCCTAAAGATTAAAGCCAACTATTATGACAAGGATCAACTATTCTATGTTTATCCTTATAAAATAGTTCCTGATCCATTTCACACACAATCATACCTGGCATGCTACTCAAGAAAGGCTGAAGATGAAGAGAAAGATAAGATTGTCGCTTCGTTTTCAATGGCAAGAATTACTTCCCCAACCATGCTAACAAAGACTTTCCACTTGAACAAACACGAAATAACTAACATCGAAACACAAATAGCAAACTATTCCCCTGCATATCTTATTGGCAGCCGGAACAGATAAAAGTTAAGTTAACTAAAAAAGGAAAGCAATCCTATCAATCAAGACTTTATTCTCGCCCTGAAAAGATAGAGTCACTTTCCACTGATGAGTATATGTTTTTAACTGCACACAGCAACAAATATATAATTACTTCTTTTCATTCGGTGCTGATGCCGAAATAATCAGCCCTGAATATCTTAGAAACCGATTTAGGAATGCCCATGAAAAAGCACTTGAGAAGTACTTGTAATATAATCTGCATAGTCCATGGTTATGGACTATGCAAGCTCATTTGTAATGTATTCTGTGTTTCGTTAACTAACGATATTACGACATTAAACTCTTTTCCAACATGTGTACTTATAGGTGTTCCTGGATATTTTTGTAGCCACTTATTTTTACCAACTGTACAAGTATAATTCTTACCGTCAAGAAAAATATAACCCTTAATTCCTTTATTATTTTGTTCAGCAGCTACCATTACACATTTTTTTCCTTGTAATTCAATACTCACATTATCAAAAGACATTGCATAATATCGTCTTCTAACGTTCGATTTACGTATATTCTCTTCCTTTTTCAGTTCAGTTGCAACATCAACACATGCATTCGTTTTTGAAAGCATCTTTATAATTGAATCACAATGTTCATTAACGCTCGTCTTTGCTTCTGCTGATAAGAATTCTTCATGCCCATGAGCCATAGGATTTCTAGCGCTCGCACACAGTCTAAGCTTATATTCCCACTTATCCCAGACATCATGATTGAAAAATTGGCTAAACCATTCCTCCCAATAAAACTGAATAATACTTACTGCCACATCCATGCTACACACATCTAGCATGTCAACATCACACTTATACTCATTCATTGAATCCGCAATAAACTTATCGTATGTGTCAAGCATTCCAGCAGCACCTATTTTTTCAAATATATCAATCCATAAATCATAATCGATAAGTTCAACATTGTGATTTATCATAATCTGTTTTCTAACCATGGATTTAAGTTTCTTTTCCAATCCCAAAATAGCAGTCCAAGTATCAATATTAAGCGGCATTCTTCTAAGCGTATTTGTAAAATGTTGCGAAATAGAATAATACTTTTCCTCTTCCGAATACAAATAACCCATTTTTTCAAGTACAGAAATATCATTTTCCACAACGTTAATCTTAGGTCCAACAATTACACCAACTAGTTTCTCTACTGTTGAAACCTCGCCATATGCTCCCTCAACATCTATCATATCATTATTCAGGCAAGCAAATATTGATTTATAATAGTTCTCAATATCTATTTCTCTTCGTCTATATATTGAATCAATATTAATCTCTTTTCCAATTACATATCATCAACAATATCGTAAGCAAACATTGAAAACAGATAAGGTGATTGCCCACAGTAGTAATTTAATCTCTCTCGTGAATACTCATTAAGTTCTATATCATATTTATCCTTTAATGCATAAAAAAAATCATTCAAGTCTTCTTGTTCAAATCCGTTGATAGGATATGTCTGCACTACACCGTGAAATGTTGAATTGTTAAAATTCTTCTTCTCAATCATGTATAACTGACGTCTTGAAATCAATACTAGTGATAGACCAATATCCCTATTGGAAGATAAATCTCGAAGGAACTCAAAATCTGCAGTTTCCTTAAAAAGATCACTTGCAGCATCAAACTCGTCAATTGCCAAAATAACCCTTATCTCCTGTTTGGTAATCCACTTGAAAATACTTTCTAATGTATCCCTATATGTCTTCGACTCAGGTTCAACAGCATTTAATCTATCAAGATAACGATTAAATATCGTATTCTGATATACTCTCTCAGCTAATGAATCCTCTCCCATAATCTCATCTTCTAACCCGTTCTTACTGCCATAAGAAAATCTGGAAACGATCTTTGTTTTGCCAAATCAATAAAGATTGTTATAACTGTCTTTTCGCTTTCCGCTTTCACACGTGAAAGAACTTCTTTTGCTATTGATGTCTTTCCAAATCTCTTTAAACCAGTTATGGAAATATTATTAATTGTGTTTAACAAAATATTGGTAAACTGGTCAAGATATCTTTTATATCCAATTTGGCTTTCACCTTTTACCTCAGGGCCAACAACAAATATATTATTCATGTCTACCACTCCTATCTAATCATTTTATTCAGTGTTTCCTTATCAAGTAAGGATTGTTCTCTCAAAAGAAAAAACTTCAATAACGGCATACTAATTGAACAGTATGTATCTCGCTCTACTTCAATAATTTTTCTTCTTTCAACCGAATGAATATCTTTCGAGCCTGTTCGCCATACTTAGTAAAGAAATGCAACTCATCAATCCTCGCCTGTGGCGAAGTAATTGTTGCGCTTGCAATTTCTTTCAGTAATTCTTCATTAAGTGTATTAACCAAATCACCTTCCGACCCTACATTCGCCACATCCTGAATCTGTGGCTCAAAATCATCCGATTCGAACTTTCTTTTTTTTCGATAAATTCCTTTTCGAAAACAAGTTGAACAATAGTCTTTGTAGCTTTTTCGGTATAATTATCATTCAAATAATCGATAACATGCTTACAGAAAATAACAATAAGATATGCACTACCTTTTGTCCAATCATATATTAATTTAACAGCCTCTGGTGTATATAGCATCTTGTCTGCAACTTGACATGGCTCACATATTAATTCCTTTGCACCTTCATAATCCAAATATGTTATTTCATTATCATGGTTCATACAAGCAAACTCATTTTCATATCTTGACTTCCATACTGGAATGTTATCCTGTGCAATAATAATTGAACAGATTCCGTAATCCTGTATAAATGATTTCCAGAAGCGCATAAACTGTTTTCCATCTAATTCACCTTTTTCAATCCATTCATACAAATACGAAAATTCGTCAATGAAAAATAATGGTATATTTTTCTCATCTTCACTGATTTTCCTAAGTCCCACCGAAAGACGATCCATGAATCTCGAAAATTTAGGCATATAACTCTCAGTATTTTCAAGTGCATATCCTGAAAATTCCATACCGTTTTCTATGAGTTTTTCATATATTTCTTCATAATCCTGCATCAAAGCATCTTCTGTTTTGTTGATTATAGTAATTAATACCTCTCGAAGGTTTCTACACTTACCAATACTACCCAATTCAATAATAAGATATGCATCTGGATACTCTAATCGTATTTTTTCTTTTAAATAATCCTTTACACTATTCTTTCCTACTCTTCTTTGCCCCCACAGAATTATGCCACGATTTTTTGTCATTATTCCGTCGGAAGATGACAATGACATACATATACTATCAATAAGTTCATTTCTTCCTTTGAACAATTCAGGAGTTTTAACATCCACCCCCGAGCCTCTAATAATACGATTATATTTATTTTCAATTCGTATATAGTTTTCTTTATCAGTAATAGTAACAGGAAGTATTTCACTAATTGAGGTTGTCTCGATATTTTCGACCGAATCCCTATACCTATATTGCATAGACACTGTTATTTCAAACTGACCTTCCGAAATCACCTTCTCATCCAAAGAAAAAGCTGCTAAATAATCCTGTTCTTCACCACTTCGTATACTTGTAAATTTTTTATCACAACGAAGAAATGTTGCCCCGTTGCTTCCTTCAAGAGTAATTTCAACAGCATCTGCATCCTGCTTATCTTCCGCATTTCTAAATGTAATTGCTATTTCCGCAGTTTTCTCATTTACATAGACAGAATTATTAGATAAGGATATTCTACACTCTGGCCTACTACTCTGATACAAATCATCATATATCTCTCTTATTGAAAAACGCAAATCATCCAGCTTTAAATAAACATAGTCATAGCTAAATTCCGTAGGTGAAGTTTCAATATCAGCCTTAAGCTTAGCAATCTCTGTTTCTGCTATTCTAAAGCCTTCTATTTTTTCTTCAACGGTATACTTCTCAAGAGTATCACCAATTAACGAGATAAGTTTTAAGTAGTTCTCTAATATAAGTTCATCTTGATTCCACAACAAACCAGACTTAAGCATTTCACCTATTCTTTGAATATGAATTCTAATGCTCTCTGTCATGTGGTATTCATTTATAGAATCAGCTACTTCTTTTCCCAACTGTTCTAGATTACTGTAATAAACTCCCTTTGCCTTTTTCCAAATTGCCTCAAAATCATAGTATTGCGAAATACTCTTATCATCGCCTATCATTTTATTGAGTTTATTTATCACCTCTAATCTCAACGAAGTCTCGCTATATATCTTCTTCAATATAGATGTGACATAGTCTTGTCTATCTTGCAACATAAATGTAGCGATAACCAAATCCTTGCTTGATACACACTTCATTTTGTAATAATCATCCTTATAACCCGAATTACCAACATCATGTAGTTCATCCAACAATTTGGTTGCGTCCATAAAGAACGATGCTATCAACATATTTATCGAAGCATTTATGTTTCCGTCATCACCTGCAACTAAATATCTTAAAGCTTGAATATAAAGAAATCTTATACTATCTACTGTAGCAAATTTTTCAACTAGGGCATCCGCCGAATAACGAGCATATTTTGCAACATAGCGTTTTACTTCATCTGCCGCAACTTTATCTTCGTTTAAAACACTAGAATTCTCTCTCGAATCAGAAATGATACGTGCAATTCCTATAAATATAGAACTTCTACTTGCTGTACTAATACCGCGCAATCTCTTTCTCCTCAAAAGATTATCATTTATATATTTTACAGCTTTATTTGAATCATTTGCATTTCCAACATATCGTCCATTTTGTAGTTTTTCATAGACAATAGCAACTTTACCGAAAGTAACACTCAAATCAACCATTTTCAATTGATCATTCAAATATAAAGACATCTCACTATTTTTTGAATCAAATAAATCATCTTCATACTGAAGTTCAATCTCTTCAAAGATTGGTTTGGGTTCGTTTATCCCAAAAGTTCCATCAACAATTGATTTAATGACAGGATCATCAGGAGCACTTTTCAAGAACACTGTTGCCTGAGCAATTGCGTCTTTCTTGTTTCCAACTGTATATTTTGCGATTATTAATGGCCTCAAGTTATTATTTCGCAGAAGTTGATACTGTGAGAATTCAGATTTATTTCTATCCAAATAAGACAGACTCTCTTCAAACCATTCAATAGCATCATCCCACTTCTGCTGTTTATAATACAAGCCAGCTAATTTAGCCATATACTGCCATACCGTATTCTTTTTTACACAGTTCGGAATCGCAGATAATAGAATTTGTTCCAATGCCTCTATATTTCCGCTTTTGTCAATCAACTGGATTCTCAAATTTGTTAACTTCTCAGCAGGGAAAATGTATCCATACTCCTCCAATAATTGTAACCCTTTTACAATATAATCTCCGCCTTGCTTTATATATATATTAACAAGGTTAGCCACAGATGAATTTGTTTGATCCATTGCTCTTATAGCCTGAATAAACAATTCTTCTGCTCTGTCTAAGTCAACACCAATAGTTTCACCACTGCTATTCTTTCTTCCAACCATATATCTATGTGCATCTTGGAAATATTTTTTTCCACTAACATCTCTTTTCAAATCTGAAAACGGATTTGAAACATTTGCATCCATCAATAAAGAAACCGCTTTCTTTTCCCCATTTCGAGTTTCAACATGTTTAGTTGCATTCAAAACAGGTTTGACAACACCCCTCTTGGGTACAACATCTTCTTGTATCACAGAATCAATAGCGCGTAATGGCTTATAGTCTGCCGCCCTGAAATACCCCATGTTTTTCTCTGGAACAACACCTAGCCATTCATTCACATCTGACCTGGTAATATAATGCAAAGAAACAAAATCCTCTATTTCCTGTTGACTGTATTCTTTAATTCCACAGATATCATATGCAATTTTGGATGCCTTTTTTGTTTTTTTACTCTTATAATCTCTAGCATTAAATTTTACTGTCAAATCCAATACAGAGTATGGTTTTGACATAATCTCTGCATATAACAACGGGTCTTTGATTGCTTCAAAAACGAAATTAAACACCTTATTTCCAGAACGAATCTTACCTCTGTTTTCATATACATCATAATCGTCAAAGAATCCTTCGTACTCGTATTCTGTTTCAATGATTGCACTATCCTCAACTTCATCAAGTTCGATTGCATCTGCAGCTATTTCACCTTTAAAATTAATACCTCTAGTATATTTTACCTTTCTTTTATAATTAGCTTCTGTAGCAAGAATTCTTTGTAAATCAATATCTTTTACCTGTTTTATGTAAAAATATATTGAACCTCCATCCAAATTCTTAATCATCCCATTTCCACCATTTTTATTGTAAAAAGAAATAATTCCTTTATATACAGTATCTTTTTCCTCAATTGCAGTTCCTGTAATTGAGGGACTAACTGCGTTTGATAGAATTGTCTTTATATGTGTATCATTCTCCTCTGTATTCAGCGAAATCAGATTTTTTAAATATAGAACATTTGCATTTGAAAACAAATCATCTTTATTAGGTATCATTTGAAATTCCGGCTTATCTACATACCAAAACACAAGAGCCTTTCCTAAATAAACATCGCAATGATTAATTACATGAGAAATAACTGCAAAATCATTGTTTTCCAAAGCATATTCACACATCCACTTTACAACTAATCCATTCTCCTTATTATGTTCAACAGCTAAAATAGCCTTTTCAAACAAATCATCATATCCACATACTAACGATAACTGAAACTCAACATCATAAGCTCCACCTTTATGATAATATTCTACTGCTGTACTGACATCATTGAATTCGTGATAAATTAATGCAATAAATACATTCATCGATATCACATCTGAAGCAAGTTTCTTATATTCAGCGATTACACGCTTTACCCTGTCACTATCCAATTTATACTCGTTAACTTTCTTTGCATAATTTAGAATATCTGCAATTCGATTATGTTCACTCTTTTGTTTTGAATCTAATCTAGAAACCCAATCTGCTCTGATGGATTCCAAATCAAAGTCTGTATCTAAATCTCCAAATATTTCTTTTCTGTCAAATTGAGTTACCTTTTTAGTCTCTATAGATTCAACAGCAACTATACCCTGCTCCGTTTTCTCACTACTTTCTGTTACAATTTCACTCTCTACAATTTCCGAGATAGACTTAGTTATCACTGTAGTATAACCTTCAGCTTCCTCTATATCATATTCTGTTATTCTGCCATACATTATTCTTTTAGCCTTGTTGGAATTTAACAAGGTAATTTTCAAGCCAGATTCACCAAAATCTGTTACTTTTCCTTCAAAAGTTTCGTCTGACTCAGTATATATTTTAACTATATCCCCCATCTGGACATCCTCTAACAATTCTTCTTTAGTCATAATCCAATCTCCTTCTATCCTATAATTATAATCAACCTCAAATACTATCCACGCTTCACATAAACTAGTTCAGTGTCATACCCTAAAGCCTCCATCATTTGAACAAAAGTCTTGTTTATTACTCCATCATTTTTTTGATAATACTCTATCGCAATGTGTTTTTCAAATCAGATAACTTATTATAGCATGTATTAGTGAATAATGCCATCAATCCACAATTCACCATCATCAATGTAGTTATAGAGAGTTCTCAAACATACCGGCATTTCATTTTCATGCTCTGCATATATGTGGGTAAGAGGCTGTCCCTTTTTTACAAGTCTTGTTACCAGTTCATCCATTTCTGATTTCTTTTCATCAGAAATACGAATTCCCTGTCTGCTTTCACTCCGTCTTCGTGTAACAGCTGCATCAGCATGCTTTGCACTATAAATATATTTGTCTTTTGAACAAAGTTTTTTTCTGAGCAGTTATTGCACACATATGGCGTCTTTTCGAATTTATGGCATGCCCGGGATACATATTTTTCACAGTATTTCTGGCAGTCCACACTTCGACATCTACAGCAGTTTTTCTCGCAGGACTCATCTCCACAAACATGATGTTGTACATGCTGTCTTACAAATCTGCAGTCTTTCCTCAGAAAATAATTGCCTGGAATACCTGCCCTGACATCTGCATTCCTGCTACCATCTGTGGCATTGGCATCTGCACCTGTTGTTGTCCCGCAGCATCCCCTGCAATCCCAACACAGATAAAAGAGACTGCTGTTGCATCATATACATGCCCGCCAGTCCCGGCAGATTATCAAGCACCTTCTGCTCAACAGCCTCTACAATGTTCTTTACAAAAGCATCCTCCTTTTCCTTGATTCCAGATAAGGTTCATTCTTAATGGCAAGATGCCTTGCATAATAGTCATTGATAGCCGCTATAACAAATTCATTCTGAGAGCGAAAGTCCTCTTTCACTTCCTTTGAGTGAAGGATTTTCCACGCCTGTCGTTCCGCCTCTTTTTCCTCATTAAAGCGGAAATTATGATTCTTAACAGCCATTCAATCACCTACTTTCGATTCTTTTGACGGAGCATCATATAACAGAAGTATTCATAACCCTTGGCATTGGCGCAGATATCATGGTTAAAAGTAGTCCTGTCAGGATTGTACTTTCCAAACATCTCAACCATCTTTGCACCGCCGCCCATAACATACAGCTTCATCAAGTCCTCGTTATACTCGTAGTCACGAAGCTTTTCAAAAATCTCCTTTACATACTGCTCCGCAACTTCTTTTACCATATTCTGATACTTATCATTCACATCAATCTCCCCATCTTGCAGAAACTGGCTGATAATCTCATCCGGCAGCTTCACTCCGGTTTGGTTCATAATGTGGTTCTGAATACGGATAAAACACTGATTTACACCAAGCTTTTCCGTCCACGACTTACTTTCAATGGGTCTGCCGTATTCAGATACATCACATTCATGGTGCCGTTTCCGATATCCACCAGCAGATTCATTCCCTTAAAATCTCTCAAATTCTCAGCAACTGCCGCATAGCCCTGTGGCATTACTGTGCAATCCACAATTTCAATCAGATAGCTCACCTTCTTGTATTTCAAAAAAACATATCTTTCTCTGGTCAGATACTTCTTAAAGCTCTCCCTCTGTGCCTGTACCCACTTCAAAGGAAGTCCCACAGCCAGATGAATCCTTGCCTCTGTAAGTCCTCTTGCCTCAAGCTCCTTTGCAATGACAGCAATAGTCATGATATAAGTGTCATCATCCTCCTGCTTGTCTGCAACAAAGCCCTTATGACCTTCGCCAAGATATAATAAGCTCCATCGTATTCGATATACTCCTTACTCAGCACTGGCTCGCTGTCACACTTCATAATTCCTGTAGGAAAAACCCTGTGGGCGGTCTTCACATTACCATAACCGTTATCCACGCCCAAAATAATCGTTCCGTTCATGTTGTATTCTCTAATCTCTCTCATACTAAAATCTCCAAATTCTTCTAATGATACTGGCGAACAATGTCCCTAAGTACGACCTCTTCCGCCATTGTTTTGCCTGTTCCCGAAGCCTCCACATTTCCATTGTGGAAGCTGAATTTTGTGGCTTATGCTTTACCAGATACTGATTCACGATTCCCTCCAGCATCTCATAAGCCTCCTCGTTTACTTCAAATGCCTTGATATTCAAAGTTCCCATACGAATATGGTGTCTGTACCTATCCGTGTGATTGGATTTTATATAATCTATCCATAACAAGCCATATTTTCCAACCCACACATCTACTTCCTCCGAGATTGTAATATTCGGATAAAGTACTCCATTTACTTCTGTATAAGTACCGCCCATTGCTTCATAAGTTGATAATTCTATGCTCATTATTACTACCTCCAGTCCTTTACCTTACTCTGCCCCGGCTGCTGCCGAGGCTTTCCTGCTTACTGTACTCCTGCTTCTCATACCACTCCTTTAAAAGCTGTTCAATTAAGTCCGTCTTCTGTTTTGGGGTATAATCTTCTGGGAAATACTTTGCCAATAAATCCGCTCGAAACTTTATCTGCTCCCGCTGATTTGGCTTTTCCTCTTCCAAAACCATACAAATCCCACCATATCCAAGGTTCCGTGCTGGCTCATTACCTTCAGTCGACATGCCTGCGATAAGGATGGCGTACACTGCTCCAAATCCATAATGGCATGAAGCTCATACTGTTCCTCTTCCTTCAGATAGGAAAGCTCCACAGCCAGTGTAAAAGCAATCTTTCCTTCATCCACCATATCCAGAATCTTAGGAATAAGACTGGTCAGGCGGATATATCTTTTAATTTGAGCCACACTCTCCCCTCCTGTTTTGTAAGTAATTCATTACTCCGCATGGTTCCGGGAACAACATCTCCCTGCTCCTTTTGGGCAAACCTCGGTTCAACCTGAGCCAAAGTAATATCTTCTGCCGATACCTTTTTCCCCTGATGCTTCATAGCATCAAGCTTCATTCGATAGGCAAATGCCTTCTCACTGGCTTAAGATTCTCCCTGTGCAGATTGGAGTCCACCATCGCCACAACTGCCTGATCATCATCAAGCTCTCTTATAACAATAGGCACCTCTGTCTCACCTGCCCATATGGTAGCTTCCTTTCTTCTGTGCCCGGATATAATCTCATACCCATCCCCGTAAGGATTTGTCCTCACCAGAAGTGGAACAAGCACACCTTCCTTTTCAATACTCCTCATCAATTCACACAATTCCATGTTTTTCTCAACCTTAAAGGGATGATTTCTGAAATCATACAATTCGTTGATAGATACATTTCGAATCGTCTCCATACAATCGCTCCTTTCCAAAATCAAAAAATAAATGATGGTATAAAAATCCCTTGAATTACTTTTGGATAAAAAGAAAGACCGCTCACTTTCAATTTTCTTGAAAATGAACGATCTCTCACGCTACTTTTATTAAGTTGAATGATGATGCTATTTGGGCTTGGATGTGTTTCCACACACGCTATCCAATACAACCGACACATTTACCCCATCGGAAATTGCCTTTTTGTACGTTTTCCGGTCGCTCTGGTCAAACCTGAAAAACCTCTCAAAGTGCCTAAAATCAAGGATTTTTACATATCGGTCCGATGTAGTGCAACTATTGTTTCAACGGTACTTTCGTTGTCCCAACAAAGTTCCTGTGTCTCCCTGTCTCCAAAATACACCGGAAAACGGAACTTTATGTGCTTCAGGAATCTGCCATCCGGCTGCTCCTGCTCATAAATATCCACCTGTTCCACAAAGCTGTTAAGAAATTCTTTCTTCTCCAGGTCGGTGAACTTATCATATAGTTTATCAAAATATAAAAGGAATTGATAGACGTTTTCTTCTGATATTTTCTGTTGCCGGATATTCAGCAGGCGGTTCTTGACTTCTTCTATACTGTTCTCCACGCCTTCAATCTCATCATACAAACGGTATAACCTTGTCTCCATATCCTGATATTTCTTCTCATAAAATTTATCCATGATATCCAGATTGTCCATCTGCTGTCCAAGTCTTGCTTTTGCTCCGGTCAGCTGCCTGTGCTGCTTTTCCAATCCTTCAATCTCTTTTTCTATTTCTTCTGTATCAATTCTTGAACCGATTTTATTCAGAATTGCTTCTTCAAATTTAGGATTCTTCACCAGCTTCCGAATAACTTCTTCCACTGCATTGTTAATCTTCTCCTCACTCCATTGTTTACGATATCCACATTTATGACCATCTACCAGGCGACGATGTTTGCAGGCATAATAGAAATAATCCTTATATAAAGTTCCGTCTTTCTTTTTCTTTCGGTTCACGTTTCCATACATACCACTTCCACATAACGGGCATCTCAATATTCCAGATAAAATATGCTCATGATCGAGACTATGTGTCTTTTCATATTTCACACCTGTTTTTTCCCGTTTTTGATGTGCCAGCTCCCAGTCTGTTTCTGAAACAATCCCTTCATGGATACCATCGTGCAGCATATAATTTTCCTGCTTTACAATGCGGTATTCATTTCTTGTACCAGAAACTTTCTCGTTTTTCCTTCGTCCATAAGCCAGCTTTCCACAGTATACCGGATTATCCAGAACGCCTTTTATAAATGATGCGGCAAATGCGTCCAGTGTATTATTCTGTCGTTTTTTCTTTTTATATCCATGCTGGTTCAGCCATGCGGCAATCGCAGAGATTCCCATATTGGTATGAATAAATTTGTCATAGATCAGACGAATAATCTCTGCTTCGTCCTCTGCAATCTGCAATTCTCCATTTACTAATTCATAACCATACGGAGCAAATCCACCATTCCATTTTCCTTCCCTGGCTTTCTGCTTACGTCCTTCCATTGTCTGAACAAGGATATTCTCTCGTTCGATCTCTGCCACCGCAGACAGAACAGAAATCATCAGCTTTCCACTATCTTTTGAGCTGTCAATTCCATCTTCTACACAGATCAGATTCACTCCAAAATCCTGCATCCTCTGCAGAGAGTTTAATACATCTGCTGCATTACGACCGAATCTGGAAAGCTTGAACACCAGTACAAACTGTACCTCATCTGTTCCATTCTCAATATTATCCAACATTCTCTGAAATTCCGGTCTGCCCTCTACGCTCTTTCCAGACTTACCTTCATCTGAATACTCATTTACGATTTCCATATTCTGAAATTCCGCATATCTCTTGAGTTTTTCTTTCTGAGCATCCAGACTGTAGCCATCTACCTGCATGGTTGTGGATACTCTGGTATATATATCGCATTTAATCTTTTTATTCTTCATAATCTTCCTCGCAGTATAACTCTGTTTTATTGTCCCAACCTTATTTTAGTACTTGTTCCAACTATTTTCAATACTTATTTTCCGTATTGACGCATTTCTTCGCCAATCGTATAATTAAGTTAGATACAGAGCATTTCTGTTATCAAAATATTGCCCGCCCACCATTGGCGACTTATAAATGATTGGCTCGAAAATATTGTTCGCTTACCGGAAGCGTCTAATAAATGTCCGGCTTGAAAATTATTTAGAAATAATTTCTGTTTTTGATATTGTGTTTTTATCACACATTGCATATACTATAAATACACAAAAAAGCCAAAAAAGAGGAGGTGTTAGTATGGCTACTTCAAGTATTACTCATAATTTTGTCGTATCCAATCCAAATAGCGTAAAGCGTTTTGTCGCAGCAATTGACGAAGCCGACCGTGACCGCACACCAAAGCAGACACTTCCCGGACGTCAGTTAACGAACCCACAGGAAATCTTAGCTTTAATGTCAAAAAGGAAGAAAAAACATGTCTGATAAATATTTTACCGTTAATATTCGGGCATATTTGGATAAAGACGAACCGACATATATCGGAGAGGAAAGTCTTTACGACTTACTCTCCGATTTTTCTTGTCCCAAAAATCCCGATGTGGAATACTTTTTATTACATAATGCGATTGAGTTTACCAAAAAAGATCAATCTATCACTTATCTGGTATTTGATGCTGAAGATGCTTCACTGGTTGGTTATTTTTCACTTACAGTAAAACCCATCTCTGTCCGTGCTTCAAATATCAGCAAGACAATGGCAAAAAAGCTGTCCCGTGTCAGTATTTTGGATGAAGAAACACAATCCTATACTACCGCAGCTTACCTGATCGCCCAGTTGGGAAAGAACTATTCTCTTCCAAAGAACAAAGAATCCCTGGAAATATTCTACTGGGATTTGCACTGGAAACCATATCCAGTCTCAAATATTCCGTAGGTGGCGTTATGGAGTTTCTTGAATGCGAAGATAATGAATTTCTTCTGAGCTTTTATACGCAGAATCATTTCAAGCCATTTGATACTCGTATTACCGCTTCTCAGAATAATGAGCCACACACTCTGCATCAGCTTTTAAAATTTATTTGATTTAAAAATACATGAAAAAAGCGACAGTCTGATTTACATTTTGTATTTCAGGAAACTGCCGCTTCTTTTTCTTCCTTATTCTGTTTTTCTTCCTCCAACTCCCGGAGGACTTCTTCGCCGTACTTATCAATCATCCGTACCAGAAAATCAATGCACCGCTCAAATTCAATATTCTGTTGCATAAGCTCCTCCCGTTATTGTTTTGATCTGAGCTTATTTTACAGAACCTGCCGGAAAACCACATTGAATAGAAATTGATTGTAAATTGACACAATCACTTTAAAAATATCCGCATTTTCTTGAATCGAATATATGTTCGTGTTATGATAGATATACTCAATCTTAACTACGAAAGGGGAATTTCTATTGAATCGATGCGATTTTTCTTCTATTAGCACTTGCTTAAAAAATCATATCAGCGAAAGTAATCAAATGAGTCAGCCTGATTTTTTATACGTGGATGATCCGGTAAATCAGGATTTTTCAATGGACAACGGTCTGGTTTGCCGCTGGATGACTGGTCAGGCTAAAATCAGTCCTAAAATATCCGCTTACTATTCCAAGCCATCCAATCAGGAAAAATTAGCCCATACCATCCACCAGAATCTTCTTCCACTGATGTCTGACTGTAATATGGCTATACAAGATATTTACACTTTATTCATTCAGGATGACAGCATCTCAGATGCAAAAAAGAAAAATCTGACTCCCTTATATAAACCAGCCAGTTCAAGACTGCTGTTTCTTGCAAAACTGATTTCTTTTGGCATGGACGCCAATTCATCAAACGTAATACCAAAAATCAGAAGCTACTCGCCGGAGGGGCTTTATCCCCCATTGTGCTGGATTATATTATGGATAGTGAGGTTCCGAAACCATGCCGTCATTTTATCGGAAGAGATAAAGAACTGGAAGAATTATATACCATGCTTGAGGAAAACCGTCATGTTTTTCTTTGCGGAATCGCCGGAATCGGAAAAAGTGAACTTGTCAAAGCCTACGCAAAGCGGTACATAAAGCAATACACCAATATACTTTATATAGAATATACCG
>ERZ860023.772-NODE-772-length-16715-cov-1.779652_pt1 | contig 16715 bp, 15 predicted proteins | sample MGYA00509983_ERZ860023 | MGnify/ENA primary metagenome ERZ860023 (study PRJEB30046, sample SAMN00715180) | human gut metagenome | study: EMG produced TPA metagenomics assembly of the A metagenome-wide association study of gut microbiota in type 2...
GGCCAAATAGTAAATAGTAAATTGTAAAATAGTAAATAAAAATAGTATGTTGAACCGCATTAACCAACTTTTCCAGGACAGCCCCAAGAATCTGCTGTCCATTTACTTTTGTGCAGGCTGTCCCACCCTCGACGGTACAGCCGACGTTATCCGTGCCCTCGAAAGAAACGGAGTCAGCATGATTGAAATCGGAATTCCGTTCAGTGACCCCATGGCCGACGGCATTGTCATTCAGAACGCCGCCACCCGCGCCCTGCACAACGGCATGTCCCTCCGCCTGCTTTTCGAACAATTGCGCGACATCCGTCGCGATGTCCGCATCCCCCTCATCCTTATGGGGTACCTCAATCCCATCATGCAGTTCGGCTTCGAAGCCTTCTGCCAGAAGTGCGTGGAATGCGGCATCGATGGCGTCATCATTCCCGACCTCCCTTTCCGCGATTACGAAGAGAGTTACAAAGCCATCGCCTCGAAGTATGACATCCGTGTCATCATGCTCATCACCCCCGAAACCAGCGAAGCCCGCGTCCGCGAAATAGACGCCCACACCGACGGATTCATCTATCTGGTGTCCAGTGCCGCTACCACCGGTGCCCAAAAAGACTTCGACACCCGGAAGCAAGCCTACTTCAAGAAGATAGAGGATATGAACCTGCGCAATCCACGCATGGTAGGCTTCGGCATCAGCAACAAGCAGACATTCGATGCCGCTTGCGCCCACTCATCCGGTGCCATCATCGGCAGCCGCTTCGTCACGCTGCTCAACGAGAAGGAAGGAGATACGGAAAAGGCTATCAGGCAGTTGAAGGAAGATTTGAAACAGTGAGCTTATTCAAATTTCATACAATATATTTTTCGCAATGAAAAAATAAAAGAGACAAAATCTGCAAAGACTTGTCTCTTTTATTTTCTCCCCATCTCATATTTCACTATCTTTGTGCCCGAAAAAAGCTCTAATACGAATATCATGAAAGTCGATTGCCCTTCCGTACTATTGATTTACACTGGCGGAACTATCGGAATGATAGAAAATCCCGAGACCGGTGCGCTTGAGAACTTCAACTTCGACCAACTGCTACAGCATGTTCCCGAACTGAAGCGCTTCAACTACCGCATCTCTTCCTATCAGTTCGACCCACCGATCGACTCTTCCGACATGGAACCTTCCCTCTGGGCAAAGATTGTAAAAATCATCAACTACAACTACGACAATTTCGACGGCTTCGTCATCCTGCACGGTACCGATACGATGGCCTATACAGCCTCCGCCCTCAGTTTCATGCTCGAGAACCTTTCCAAGCCGGTCATCCTCACCGGTTCCCAGCTTCCCATCGGCACCCTGCGCACCGACGGGAAAGAGAACCTCATCACCGCCATTGAAATAGCCGCCGCCAAGCATCCGGACGGTACTCCTATCGTCCCCGAAGTGTGCATCTTCTTCGAGAACGAGCTGATGCGGGGCAACCGTACCACAAAATCAATGCCGAGAATTTCAACGCTTTCCGCTCCTTCAACTATCCCGCACTGGCAAAGGCAGGCATCCATATCCGTTATAACGAGCACCTCATCCACCGTCCCGACCCGTCACGCCCCATGAAGCCGCACTACCTTTTCGACACCAATGTCGTAGTGCTCACCCTCTTTCCCGGCATCCAGGAAAGCATCATCAACTCCGTGCTTCATGTTCCCGGTCTGAAAGCTGTTGTCCTCAAGACCTTCGGTTCCGGCAATGCCCCCCAGAAAGAATGGTTCATCCGCCAGCTGAAAGAAGCCAGCGAACGTGGCATTGTCATCGTCAACATCACCCAATGCCAAAGTGGCGCCGTCGAGATGGGACGTTACGAAACCGGTCTGCAACTTCTCCAGGCAGGCGTCATCAGCGGCTATGACAGTACCCCCGAATGTGCCGTCACCAAACTCATGTTCCTCCTGGGGCATGGACTGGACCAAGCCGAAATCCGCCACCGCATGAATTCCGACCTGGCAGGAGAAATCACCAAGATTTAGTAAAGCGGCAATACAGAGGGCATTTAGTAATATTGATAATTTTCAAGACAAACTTGCATTATCTATCCATACAAAATTGTTAAAAAGCGTTAACCAACACGCTTTTATCCCCCATTAATAAAGCTTATTAGTTTAAATAAACGTACTTTTGCTTACAATCAAGCAAAACAAATGTAAAATATGGGAGAGAATATCCAATACAAACGCTTTCTGCCGCTTGTTATTCTTGCAATGAGTATACTGCTGCAGGGTTGTAAAGACGATGTTTTTAACCCCGAGAAAGTGAAAGCAGCCTATCAGGATAGGTTTCCGGTCAAGAACATAGACCCGGCTATGGATTGGAAAATGACTCAGCAGGTCCGGGTCAATGTTTCTGTATCCGAAGATACCGGCATCGACTACACCATACGTATTTACGACAAGAACCCCTTAATCAGCCGGTCATCTGCCAAACTGCTGGCAGAAGGCACCACCAATAATGCAACTGTATTTACTACCGTCATGGACTGCCCTTCTGTGCTGACGAGCGCTTTTGTGTGCCGCACCGATGCACACAGCCGCAACATAGTAAAATACGTATCCATCCAAAACGGTCAGCTCCACGCCGCTTTCGGCAGTTCCCCTGCAACTACACGTGCCGCATGGACACGCAGTGTCAGCATCGAGACCTATTCACCGGAAAAGTCCGAGGCGGAAATCACCGCAATGCTATCAAGTGCCGAAGAAATAAGGCCGAATACCGATTTTCAAAACGGAAAAGCCTACAAAATCTCCAAAGACAATATATATAGGAATAAAATCAGCAAGGACGGCATGGGAAGTGACAATCCGGCCATCATCATCATTGAAGGCAGCTGGGAACCCAATGGAAACAACATGACCGTTGAACGAGGCTTCGAATTCTATGTGATTGACGGAGGGGAAATCGTGATACCGGACGAGCACACCTTCACTTTAGTGCAATCCAGCCGGTTTATCGTCTACGCGGGTGGAACCATCAAAGGGAACGACATCGAATTGACCAATGCATCCGGAGGCAGCTACAACTACAATGCCGGCACTATGGAAATAGATGATTTCCATGTCAGCCAGGGAGGAGCATTCTATAATTGCGGTACTGTGCGTGTCGATGAAATGAATTTCGACAGCGGATGCAAATTCATCAACCAGGGCAAAGCCTATATCGGGAAAACCGACAGCAACATCACTATAGACAACGGATGCTATCTATATGCGGAAGAATTTGTAGGCACACTGAACATGGGAGACACCTCTTCTGCAGAGATAGAGGATTTCGGGGACCATAGCAACAATTACAACACCCAAATCACGATGGGTGACAACTCCATGATAACCGTACTTGATGAAGCAGAATTGTCACAAGCACAATTTATGGGTCCAAACAATGAATATGCACTGGTAAAAATCAATAAAATTGAAGATATAGGAAATTTCTCCAGCCAGGGAAACATTCATTATGAAGTGAAAGAAATTGACGATGATATCACCGAGGATATCTGGTGGGAAGCCAAATTCCTTGATGCCATCAAGAACACCGAAGGAACCATATCCAAATGGGGAGAATCCCCCATCACCATTCCTGCCGGAGACTGTACCGGTGAAGGCAACACTCCCAGCGACTCCGGCTCAGAGACACCTACCGACCCTATCCCTTATACATACGTGTTCGAGGATAATTTTCCGTTGGTAGGCGACTATGACTTCAACGACGTGGTTTTAGACGTAGAAACAATTCTTCATACTGAGGGAAAGACAAACCACATCAAGCGCATCCAGCTCGATGTGACCCTTGCTGCTGCCGGAGCGTCCAAAGCTCTTGGTGTAGGCCTTCGTATAGTAGGTATCAGCAAATCCGACAAAAAATTACCACCGGAGGAGCCGACAGACGATTCCAGACATCGTTCGACGACCCGTACAGTCTGTTTAACTACAACAGTGGCACACACATGGAAGATGGGGATCCCAGTGTCGTTATCCCTATTGCGGGTGAAGTACACAACGTATTCGGTAGAAGCCCCGGAACTATGATTAATACCGGAGGAACCAGTATCACAGCCAATATGTATACCTATGAAATAATCATTGAACTGGCAGACCAGACGAAGACCGAACCCCTGTTTTCCAAAGACAACCTCGATTTCTTCATCTGTTACCAATATAAAAGTATGCAGCAGCGCATGGAAGTCCACCTCTACGAGTTCTGGGGATATGGAGCCACCGCTGCCGGAACCGTACAACAGGAAAATCTTGATTTGGCAGGTAACAACACATGGGCTATCTGCGTACCTTACGGATTCCGTTATCCGATAGAGACTATCAACATTTCACGTACAGACAACCCTACGGCCAGCGCCTATCCGGATTTCATTTATTGGGCAAAGAATCGCAGCAGCCATCAGGATTGGTACACAAATCCGGTGAAAGCAAATGTATATAGATAATATGAAAAACAGCAAACAATTAGCATAAACAATGAAGAAAATATTATTTGTAGATGACAAACCTGCCATAGGCAAGGTACTCTCGGTGTATTTAGGTAAAGAAAACGAACTGGTATATTTTGAAGATCCCCTCCGGGCGATAGAATGGTTGAATGAAGGGAATGAACCTGCTCTCATCATTTCAGACATCCGCATGCCCAGAATGAACGGCAGTGAATTCCTGCACTACCTGAAGGGAAACGCACTTTTCAGACACATCCCGGTCGTTATGCTTTCCAGCGAAGAGAGTACCACCGAACGCATCAACCTGCTTGAAGCCGGAGCTGAAGACTTCATTCTGAAACCCTTCAACCCTATGGAACTGAAAGCCCGTATCAAGAAATACCTCTAACACACACAACAAATGGATATGTTATATTATATTTACATAGGTAATGACCGGTCCACCATCAATCACTTGAGCAAAGTGACAGGAGGCATGTTCATGGCTGTTTCCTCCAGCAACAAGGCAGCAAAGGTCATCGACAGCATACGCGAGCGATATAACACTTCCATTCTTTACGAGCAGAACGAACCTCTAAAAGACAGCCAAGACATTAGCTTCCTGCACAAACGTTTCCCGCGCGTCTATATCATCCTCATCACTCCGGGGCTGCAGACAGAAAGCCGCAAGGTTTATTTGCAGGCAGGGGTCAACAATACCCTCCCCCCCCAAGCTGATGAAGAGAGCATCCGGCAGATGACAAAATTTCTCCAACTGCGCAAAGAACATAAGCTACAAGAGTTCAGCCAGTCGCACCGCAAGATATTCAATACCTTCCACCTGCCTATGTGGAAACGTATCTTCGATATACTGTTTGCGTGTGCAGTACTCATTGTGCTTTCTCCGCTACTCATTGCCACAGCAATAGCTATCCGCATGGAGAGTAAAGGTAAAGTGATTTACAAATCCCAGCGCGTGGGAAGCAACTATCAGATATTCAATTTTCTGAAGTTCCGTTCCATGTACACCAATGCAGACAAGCGCCTGAAAGAGTTGAATGCCCTCAATCAATATAGGATAGAAGAAACGTTGACGGACGAACAACCGGACATTCGTTTCGACGACTGACAGGCACTTCTGAAGAAGAGGCTTCATTGCTCATTTCGGATGATTTTGTCATCACCGAAGAAGATTTTCTAAAAAAGAAAGCTCAAGAGAAGCAAAATACATTTATAAAAATAGAAAACGATCCCCGCGTCCCCCGCGTAGGCCGTTTCATCCGGAAATACAGTATTGACGAGCTGCCGCAACTGTTCAACGTCCTCAAGGGCGATATGAGTATTGTAGGCAACCGCCCCCTGCCCCTCTACGAAGCAGAACTGCTGACCAGCGACGCATATATCGAGCGCTTCATGGCCCCGCCGGACTGACAGGGCTGTGGCAAGTGGAGAAACGAGGCGGCGCCGGAAAAATGTCTGCCGAGGAGCGCAAGCAACTGGACATTAAATATACCAAAGAATTTTCATTCTGGCTGGACATGAAGATATTGTGCAAGACGCTGACGGCGTTTGTGCAGAAAGAGAATGTATAAAATAATAATTAAGGATATTAGAAAATGGCAATAAAACATATCACTTTCATAGTTTGTAATGCTATCCTTTTAGGATTGCTCATCGTCCCATTGTCTGCATCAGCACAAGAAATGACACGTGAAGAGCGAATCAAAGCACTTGAAAAATTAAAAATGGAAGACAAGTTATGGGAAGAAAATACAATAGGAAAACTATCTGCCGATATGCCATTAGAACTTCAAACCTTTGAGCTACCCCCACTTTCTGTTTTTCTGGACGCAGTAACAGAAAATGCGACTGTGAAACGGGCACAATCAGAAGTTGAACAAGTGAAAAATGAATATCGTTTACAAAAACGTGATTGGTGGAATTATTTTAAACTAAACGGTAATTATTCATACGGAAAATACAATGTGCTAAGCAACGCTAGTGACGAGTATACCCCAATGTATCAAACTACAATGTCGAATGCACAACATAGTTTTAGTGTAGGCGCAAGTGTAGGTATTAGTTTTGGAGATTTAATAAACCGCCAGCTTAAACTCAAAAAATATAAATACGATATTGAACAGCTGCAATATACTCAAGAAGAAGTAATGGAAGAAAGGAGATTAAGGGTATTAGAAGCATATAATGCGGTTACAGAACAAATGTCAACAATTAAGGCAAAAGCAGAAACTGCTGCCTTATATAATGCCCAAACTAAAATATTAGAAAATGATTTCATACAAGGAAAAATTGAAATTAGTACATTGTCCATAGAACGTGCACGAAGAACCGGAGCCGTTACAAGCTATGAGCAAGCACGTGTTACCCTGCATAATTCAGTTATTTTATTGGAAATGCTCACTAATATAAAAATTATCAAAGAAAAATAAATCGTGATGAAAGATACCTCTTTATTTATATCACAATTTCTATACCGTATTCGCTATTGGCTTTTATGGGGAACTTTATTTGTAACTGGCCTAGTAATCTATTTCACCCAGTTTCTGCCTTACAGTTACACAGTAGAAGGTAGTTTATTTGCCGGAGTTACAACAGCGACTTCCATTACTGGGAGCAGCGTAAATTACTCAGCTGTTACAAGTACCTTCGATAACCTCATCAACCTTGCGCAATCCCGTGGTACATTGGAAAAGGTTTCTATCCGTTTATTAGCGAATGCACTGACATATGGTGAAGAGTGGAAAGACAATCATTATATCCAGGCTAAGCACTATCGCCAATTACTGAGCATGACTCCCAAAGAAGTATTGGTTTTAGTTGATAGGAAAGATGTCAATAAGACGGCAGACGCACTTGCTAATTATCGAAAGGAATACGGTGATAATTTCGTATACTCCATGTTCAATCGCCCTATACCATTTTATAGTGCTTCAGCTTTAGAAACCGTAATTGTAAAACGTAAAGGTGCCAGTGATGTTCTTCAGCTTATTTATACATCTGCTGACCCGGGTATCACTCAGCAAACCATAATCATTCTTATAGATGAACTGAAAAAAGCATATGAAATTCTCCGTTTTAAAGCGACAAATGATGTTATCGCTTATTTTGAAGAACAAGTCCGTTTAGCAAAAATAGAATTAAACAAGCAAGAAGATGATTTGATGCAATATTGTGTCCAAGAACGGGTCATTAATTACGGACAAGAAAGTGAAGCTTTATCACATACCCGCTATGCTGTTGACGACCGTTTGGAAGAGGCTCGCCGCAATTATGCTGCAGCTTCAGCCTTAAGAAAAATGTTGGATGAAAAGATGGACATCCGTGCAACTATCATTCGTAATAACACCAATTTACTCAAAGAGTTAGAAAAAGTCAGTAGCTTAAACCAAAATATTATGGAACAAGAAATTTTCATATCAGATAAAGCTAGAGACACTAATAAAGAACTTAAAAAGAATAAGGAAGATTTACGTAAAGCAGAAGACAAGATTACCCATATCAGCGATAATCTGAATGAACTTAATTTTTCAAAAGAGGGTGTTGGACTCAAAGACATGGTTTCTGAATGGTTGACCGCATTAGTAAGTGAAGCCAAGGCTAAAGCAGAATTGGATGTTTTAAAAGAACGCCAACAAGATATTTTTGATCAATACAGTCAAATGTCACCAGTAGGTACACAAATCACCAGAAAACAGCGTGCAATTGGCATCGCAGAAGATAACTATCGTACTCAGTTGGGAGGTTTGGCAAATGCCAATCTACGTCTCAAAGACATTGAAATGAATACCAGCAATCTGCAAAACATAGCAGACCCGTCCTACCCCCTCACAGACAATGGACGTAAACGTATTCTTTATATCTTAATTGCTTTTGTTGGAAGTATAGTATTCATAATCACATATTTCCTATTGATTGAATTGCTAGACCGTACACTACGCGATGCAACTCGTAGTAGACGCTTGACCAAGTTGCCTGTAATTGCAGCATTCAATGGCACTAGTAACTTAAAATTCCGTGGCTTTTTGAAAGCGTGTAATCGTTTAGCAGCTGCTTACAGTTGTCGTCAATTAAATAATTATTTACAAAAAGACGCCCCCACTGTTATCAATTTACTCAGTATGGAAGCAAGAGAAGGCAAAAGTTTCCTATCCAAATATTTTGCTGAATATTGGGAAACTGAAGGTTTACGGGTACGTATCGTAACACATCATATTGATTTTGAACCGGACACCCAGCAATATGTCAATGCACAGCAACTTTCAGATTTCTGGGCCCTCAATGAAGCAGAAGAAACACCTAATATTATATTAGTAGAATACCCCGCTGTAAATACTGCCAGTATTCCTCTTCCCGTACTTCAAAAAGCAGATGTTAATTTATTGATTGCCAATGCATGTCGTTTGTGGCGTAACAGTGACAGCGTTACTCTAGCGCATATCATGGAAGGAATGGGAAATGTCCCCATATTCCTATACCTGAATAATGCTGAACGGGAGGTCGTAGAGTCATTTACCGGAGAACTGCCTCCTCAAACTCCCGTACATTCACTATTCAGTCAATTAGCACAATTAGGCCTTACGTCCAAAAAGGCTGCTGTGAAATAGCTATTTATAAAAAGTAATAAAGTTCATAATGGCACATACGACTCAACAGATACGGAACATATCTCCCAAAGTAATAACTTTCTTGTTATTAGCTTTTGGACTAATGTTCATGGTATATGCACTTATTTTTCAAAAGATTTTACTATTTGCCATTATAGTAGGTCTGCCATTGGGAGTATCATTCTTACTTATAGTATACAAAGGCCTAGAATGAGCTATTTGTTATATGGTGCCTATACTTTCTACCTGACAGCCATCATGCGTTATAGCCGACAAGATGGACTAAGCGTCATATCTGACGGATTGCTCATATACATGACTATCTCCATTTTATTTTATTATGTAAAAAACAAAAATGACATTCGTCTTTCTAATGCTATTAATTTTTTCACTGTTACTTATATAGCATGTTTCTGTATATTTTAATCCAATTCATTAATCCGGCAAGTGATAGCACTAGTTATATCGCAGGCATTCGAGGCTGGCTATTATCAACTCCTATACTTTATTTTGTCTCCTGCATTTTACTAGACAATCCTAAAACTCTAAAACGCAGTCTGATTATTATCGGGATATTTACTATAACAGCTTTTCTGAAATTATTATATCAAAAGTACCGATGGTTTGATGCTGCTGAAACAGAATGGCTGATGGGAGGTAGTTGGTATACCCATATTTTATCCTCCGGAATCCGCTATTTTTCCATTTATAGCGACGCTGGTAATTTCGGCTCTAACATGGGAATGATTTCGATTGTTTATGGAATCATTGCATTTCATACTTCCGAAAAATGGCTACGTATATTCTTTTCTTGTATTGCACTTATGGGAATAGTAGGAATGATTATGTCCGGTACCCGAGGTGCAATGATTGTTCCTCTAGGAGGACTGGCACTTTACTGCCTAATCTGCAAGAACATAAAAATAATGGTAATTTCAGCTTTGGCTGTTATCATGCTATATGCATTCTTCGCATTTACTGAAATTGGTGATGGTAATGCGCTAATACGGCGTATGAGAACTGCTTTTAGACCTCAAGAGGACACTTCATTCAATGTCCGTATAGAGAATCAAAAGCTTATTGCCGAATATATGCGAACACATCCTTGGGGAGCTGGACTGGGAAAAGGGGTAGCCCGGGTTAATGTAAACAGTGACGGAGTTGTGGAAGATACGATTCCACCTGATGCGTTTTATGTGGATATTTGGATACAAACCGGTACTATAGGACTTCTTATTTATATCAGCATGTGTATAGCCATTATAATATATTCTTGTTATATTATAATGTTTCGCGTCCGTAATCCAGGGCTTCGAAATATACTAACAGCTTTTATATGTGGTGTATTCGGAATATGGCTCAATGGGTATGTAGGACGTGGAATGGGTATGACTCCTTCATTCTTTATGGTTGCTGCTTCATTGGCCTTTATTATGAACGGTCCTTATATAGACAGATTGTTAAGAGAATCTAAAAGTGAAATATTGAATACCAAACATTAATTTTATTAAGAAATAAAATAAAATAAAAAATGAACGAATTCTTTTCCATATTCAATCCTGACTGGTGGGCAGACGAGAACAACAATGCGTTACAAATGACAGATGCTATTTTATATCTGCTCTTTTTAATCCCAGTAGCCTACCTCTTCATTTACGCAATTGCGTCATTGATGAAATACAAGAATCCTTACCCTGAAGCCAAGAAACAACATAAATTCTTGGTGCTCTTCAGCGTACTCCGTAACGGAAAGGAAGTTATAGAATCCATCAATTATTTCCTTGATACACAAATATACCCACGAGAGAAATATGATATAGCAGTAGCTGCTACCCAACTTACGGAGGAAGATTTAACAACTCTGTTGCAAATGCCAGTCAGCATTGTAGTCCCAGATAAAGAGCATTGTACAAAAGTATATGCCATTCAGCAGGTTATGGAACGATATTCTCCTCATGAGTATGATATGATAGTCGTTTTCAACTCTGATAATCGCGTTGTCCCCAATGCATTGCATTTGTTGAATAATGCCTACTACTCCGGCTGTGATTCCATACAAGCACACCGCATGACGGAAAACTTAACAACTAGTACAGCTGTTTTAGCAGCCGCCGGCGAAGAAATCAACAACAATATTTTCCGTAAAGGACATACTAAACTAGGTTTTTCGTCTGCATTACTTGGTTCCGGAATGGCTTTTGATTTCGAAATGTTTCACCGCATCAGCCCGACACTGGAGGGCTCTGACCTTGCCAAAGCTGTAGAAATAAAGCTGCTGGAAGAGAATATATACACTGAATATATGCAGGAAATCATCTGCTATAGTAAAAAGCAGGACAGCGCCCAAGGATATAGCCGAGAACGTCAACGCTGGCTCTCTGCACAATATAATAGTACTTTCTTGGCACTGAGACGTCTGCCATTGGCGTTTCTTCAAGGAAAGTGGGATTATTGCAACAAACTATTCCAGTGGTTGTTACCATCACGTTTTTTACTCATTGCCTGCATCACCATTGCGGCAGTAATCTTCACCATACTTGATTGGACCTTATCCTTCAAATGGTACATACTACTTTTACTCATCATAATTACATTCTTAATGGCTTTACCGGAAGGTGAAATAAACAAGCGTTTCAAACACGCTGTATGGGCATTGCCTATACTGATTTTCGCTTCCATTTTCAGCCATTTCGGACGTATTTTCAGAAGTACAAAAAAAAATAAATGAAAATAGCAATCGAGGCCCAACGTATCTTCCGCCGCGACAAACACGGAATGGATTTTGTTGTTCTTGAAGTCTTAAGGGAACTCAGAAACGGAAAGATGGCAATGAGTACTATGTACTTGTTGCTCCCGGTGAAGATTGCTGCCTCAAAGAATCAGACAATCTCCACATCATCGAACTGCGTTGCCCCACCTATCCCCTATGGGAACAGATTGCATTACCACGAGCTGTACGCCGCTTAAAAGTAGATATATTGCATTGTACCTCAAATACGGCTCCATTGTGGTGCCCCATACCGCTGGTACTTACGTTGCATGATATTATTTACTTGGAACCACGCCAACACCGAAGCCCCTCGCTATATCAAGAAATGGGATGGCATTACCGACGATTGGTTGTTCCGCGTATCTTAAAGAAATGCAAGAAAATCATCACTGTTTCACATTTTGAATGTACACGCATCCGCGAAGCACTGCACCTGCCTAATAGACAGATAACCGCTGTCTATAATGGATATAGTACACATTTCCGTAAGAATGAAACACTTGACGAGAATATCATTCAAAAGTATATCCCACAGGAAGGTTTTCTGTTCTTTTTAGGGAACACAGACCCCAAAAAAAACGCGGCACGCACGCTGAAGGCCTATTCACTTTACCTGAAAGCATCTGCAATAAAACGCCCGTTACTCATTGCGGACTTAAAAGAGGAACATATTGACGCACTCCTCCAGCAAGAAGGTATAACAGATATAAAAGCACATTTATTCTATCCGGGATATATTGACAACCGTGATTTGGTAACCCTCTATAGTGCAGCTTTTGCTTTCCTTTACCCTTCTTTAAGGGAAAGTTTCGGCATTCCAATGCTGGAAGAATGGCTTGCGGCACTCCCGTAATAACCAGCAATACCTCTGCAATGCCGGAAGTGGCCGGAGCTGACGCCATCCTTGTCAATCCGCAAATGCCGTCAGAAATTGCAGACGCCATCCTACAATTAGAAAAGAACAATGATTTCTATCGGCAACAATCTGCTTACGGACTAGAACGTGTAAAACAATTCTCTTGGAAAAGCACAGCTGAAGAATATGTGAAGATTTACAATGAAATCCATACACCATAAACCCACACCTCTAAAACTATGGCAGACTTCATCATCACCAGCCTCCAATCCTGGGACATCGAGATAGGAAGCACCATCAAGAACACCGCATCCGAGATAGCAAAGAAGCACCGTGTACTCTATCTCAATCCTCCCATGGATATTGCCACAAGGTTACGCATTGCAGCAGGAAAAGGGCCTCTATCTCCTACAGGCCATCGACAGCTGGAAGTCATCCAAAGCAAATCGGCTCCATTGCGGCAAATCAATGAAAATCTATGGGTATTGGACTGCCCCTTCATCATACACTCCGTAGGACAACTTCCTACATGGCTATTCAACTGTCTCAATCGCCGGAATTGCAAAAAGATTGGCAACTGGATAGTACAACAAGCCGATGTTCTTGGTTTCAAAGACTATACGCATTTGATTGATACCGACCTTTTCCGAAGCCTGCATCTCAAAGAATATATCTGCCCGGCAATCAGCATTTATTATCGGCGCGACTATGTTATCGGCTTTCCCTATTGGCGCAAGCACGGACCACGTTGCGAAGAAATGCTTGTACGTCAGTCAGATATCGTACTGGCAAATTCCAGTTACTTTGCAGAACAACTCCGACCTCTGAACCGGCACACATATGTATTGAATACCGGTGTCAATCTTGAACTATACGATGCTACCCGGCATTGGGATAAACCGACGGATATGCAAAACATCCCCTCGCCAATAGTCGGCTATACGGGAGCTATCATCGAAAGCCGCCTGGACAGTGAACTGCTATACAATATCGCAAGGCAGTTGCCCGATTACAGTTTTATTTTCGTCGGACCTGAAGACGAGCATTTCCAAAAGCACCTGCTACACAATTTAAAGAATGTATTCTTCACAGGACGTAAGGAAGTGGAAGAACTGCCGAAATATATACAGCACTTTGACATCTGCATCAATCCACAGATACTCAATTCTATAACAGATGGTAATTACCCACTGAAAATAGATGAATACCTTGCCATGGGAAAACCTATAGTAGCTACCAGCACACATACCATGCGTAGCATCTTTGCCGGACACACTCATTTAGCTGTTTCAACAGAAGAATGGATAATAGCACTGAAAGCAGCAGCAAACGAAGCAGGCAACCCAAAACTGGCGAATGCCCGCATTGCCTTTGCGCATACACACAGTTGGGGACATAGTGTACAGACAATTTACAATGCCATTACCGGATATGTGACAAAAAAATAATTATTCATAACTTTGCACCAAATAGTAAATTGAAAGTTTAATGGAATTACATTTATTCATGTTTCAAACTTTTGTATATTTGCCATACGTTCAATAAGAAAGATGCAAAAATAGAATAGTAAAGTCTGGATTTTAAATGGAAATAGATTATGAAAGATGAAATTTCCGAAAGCAACAAAATTCATTTCGCAGTTATGGCTCTTGAGGCCAGTTCTCGAAAGATGAATATCTCACCCATGGAGATGTACCAACGGCTAAAACGGGTAGACTTATTCAAACGCCTTGTTTTAGACTGCTATGACGTGATGCATACACAAAGTTTAAAACATGTTTCCGAGGATTTAGTTGAAGCTTTGTCAAATTGGGAAAAACAAAACAAATTCAACAGATAAGTTTTTTCTACATTTGCCATATTGCAAATATACGAAATCTATCGGGCGAAATTCGTATCTTTGTCGCGTTTTTCTTAAAAAAGTATTATGAGTAAAAAAAGTAACCTTTACCCTCCGTAGCGGAGACAAGGACGCAGTAAACATCGAAAAGGATACTGCACACAGTAGAAATCCATTATTGGATCAGTTGGAAATCATTGCAGAGGCCATTGACTATTTGCTGAAAGGAAAATCGTCTTTCTCCCAAAGCGAACTGCGCAGTCTGGCCCACATACGGCAGATGACACGCATGCACAAAACAAAGTCCGGAGAGTAATAACTACTGTGAGTCAAATGTTTACGGACGTAACAAGTAGAAGGATGCCTAAAGAGAGAGCTCCACCGGCTACCTTCTGTAAAAAAAACACATATTTCTCCATGTATGCCTAAGCACCCGAAAAGAGGCTGTAACACACGCAGGACAGCTTCTGGGGTCGGTGAGACGCCGCTAAACCCTACAAAAGTCCATTTGCAGGCTTGTTCTGTTATACGTAACTTTGCCGCATATTTTAAAAGATACGACCGCCGAGCAGTCTCTCCTTACACGTCACTATGAAGCCCTTCTATCCTTTCAGAATATAAGATAACTATCAGGAAATAGAAAACTAATACACGAAGAAAATGATTTGGTTCAAACACCCCAACGATTTGCCTAATGACAAAAGACTGGCCGCACTCATCGATAATGAAGGATGCAGGGGCTATGGCATGTATCTACGCATCATCGAGATGCTCTGTGCACAGCCCGACAGGAAACTCAGTTTCAATCAGCTGAATATTATTTCAAGAAAAGGATTCTCCAGAAAATACATGGAGAAAATCATCTGGGAATACCAACTTTTCACCATCCACGAAGAAGAATTCGAATCCGCCATCGACTTCAACCATACGGAAAAAGGAAATCATTTGCAAAATGATTTGAAAACTCCGGAGAAAAACGAGGAAGCAAAAAACGCACATAACCAACTGAAAAACAGAAAAGATAGCAAGAAAACCGAATCCGCGCGCGTAAGAGAAGAACAGAATAGAGAAGAACAGACGAAAAGAAAAGACGACGATGTCGTCCCAAAGAACGGCGGCAACGGCGGCATCACTCCCTACCAGAGCTGGAGGAAGCAAGTGGATGGCTTGTCGAAAAATCAACTGTTCCGTGAAATGGTCTGCATGAGAAGCGGCTACAGTGTCCTGCTGAACAAGCATTTTGATACGGCACTGGAAGAATTCAAGAAACACATCGTACTCCTCGGAAAAGAGGAGAGGATGAACAGCCAGGAAGAAGTGCGAAGCTACTTCACGTTCTACACCCAAGCCGGCCAGCGCACCTCGCAGGAGCTGCATATGCTGTTGCAGGGCCTCGAAAAGCAGCAGTCCGCCGCCGCACCTCCCGACCCCTACCGCTACGAGCAGCTTGTGGACGGACGGCGCACCTACCTGGGCTGCCCCATCCCCGACGGAGCGCCACCCCGACCGGACAATACCGCCTTCTGGAACGAAACGGCCCGTTCGTGGACTTCGCAAACCCCACCGCCTTCATCGAAAAAGCCGAAGCAGAAACCCGGCTGAAACGCCACACTCCGGCATCCGGAATGCCACACTTCAACGTTCCGAATGCCACACCTCAGCACCCCGAATGCCACACCTCAGCATGTCCCAAGTGTGGCATTTCCCCCCGTGAAGTGTGGCATTTCCCCCCGCGAAGTGTGGCATTGGAAGGGGTGAAACCATTCATGTATAATCATTTTTCAGACAAAAGAACAAAAAGACAAAACAAGAAAACAAACAGGTTCTTTTGTTCTTCTGTCAAACAAACTAAAATCATTATGAGAAATTTCCATCAACACGGTATCGACACCCGTGGCCGCATCAGCGGCCGAATCAAGACCATCTGTCCGCAATGCAACGACACCCGCGGACACAAAGGCAACAAATCACTCTCCGTAGATCTGGACAAAGGCTTGTGCTACTGCCACCACTGCGGCTACAAGTTCTACGTGCCCGACGACGCCGAAGAGCGCCTGAAGCAGCAACGCCGCGACATGCGCCGAAAACCCGCCGCACCGCCCCAGCACTTCCGCCGCCCCGCCTTCGACCCTGCCCGGATGCAACTTTCCGAGAATCTGGAACGCTACTGGAC
>ERZ860023.773-NODE-773-length-16676-cov-1.778172_pt1 | contig 16676 bp, 22 predicted proteins | sample MGYA00509983_ERZ860023 | MGnify/ENA primary metagenome ERZ860023 (study PRJEB30046, sample SAMN00715180) | human gut metagenome | study: EMG produced TPA metagenomics assembly of the A metagenome-wide association study of gut microbiota in type 2...
ACCCACCTCTTGACTTTTTATAGTTAGTCTTTCGTTACATAAGTAGCTATGAGAGCTTTTATGGGTTGAATGTTGCCATAATTTATCTAAAAAAGCGGGATGAAATTCGTTTGAATCCTATCCCGCTTCAATAGCTTGAGCGCTACAATTTCTCTGATAAATTATGATGATTTTACCACGAGCATATTTTGTTGTCAACGTGAGGTGTTTAATTGTTGGCTTGGAGTATATTTTGATGTATTTGTAAATTGCTGTTTAGCATAACTTAGCTAGACCGCAAAGCTTTGAAGAATCTTCCCAAAACTTTTTTGATTGTTGGATTAAATGCTGTAAAAAGGTTATCCTGTTTTTGTCATAGACTTTTAAAGCATTGTGCTAATGTTCAAAATGCAACAAATAATTTCCTTGTCTTTCATGATTGCCTATGCTATGATTTACTTAAAGCGTTTAGATGATAAAGGGGGAATTATTTTGACTTACGGAATTGTTTTTCTCGTTATTATTTTTCTGGTTTTATTTATTATTGCGGCTAAGACCTGTTATGTAAAGGCACCGCCAAACGTGGCTTATATCATTTCCGGTATTACGAAGAATCCGCGTATCCTTATAGGTATCGGAGGCTTTAAAATTCCGCTGCTGGAGCGTGTGGATATGCTGTATCTGGGGCAGATGTCCGTAGATATCAAAACCAGCCAAAGCGTTCCGACCAATGACTTTATCAACGTTAAGGTTGATGCGGTTGCCAAGATTATTGTTGATAAGGAAAACGGTATTTATCTGGCAGCGCGCAACTTTTTGAATATGGAGCCGGCAGATATTACGCGCAGCCTGCAGGATTCTCTTGAGGGTAATATGCGTGAGATTATCGGTACGCTGGATTTGAAGAAGATTAACGTTGATCGTGATTCCTTCTCTGACGAAGTGCTGAAAAAGGCTGCCAAGGACATGGAAAAGCTGGGTATCAGCATTCTGAGCTGTAACATTCAGAACGTAGTTGACGATAACGGTCTGATTGTCGATTTGGGCGCAGATAATACGGCGAAAATCCGCAAGGATGCATCTATCAGCAAGGCTGTTGCCGAGCGTGATGTGGCTATTGCCGAGGCTGCGGCCAAGAAAGAGGCTAATGATGCGCAGGTGCATGCTGATTTAGCAATTGCACAGCGTCAGAATGAGCTTTCTATTGCCAAGAGCGAACTGAAGCGTACTGCCGATATTAAAAAGGCAGAGGCAGATGCTGCTTATGCAATTCAACAGCAGGAGCAGCAAAAGTCTATTGAGGTGGCAACTGTGAATGCACAGATTGCCAAGGCAGAGCGCGAAGCTGACCTGAAAAAGCAGGAGGTGCTGGTCAAAGAGCAAATCTTGGCTGCTACCATTCAGAAGCAGGCAGATGCTGACAAATACAGAGTTGAACAGGATGCTTTGGCTGAACAGGCTAAGAGGCAGCGTGAAGCAGAGGCGCAAAGATATTCTATGGAGCAGGAGGCTGCCGCTATTAAAGCCAAGGGCGATGCGGAGGCTTATGCTATCAGAGTAAAGGGTGAAGCAGAGGCCGCTGCGATTAAGGCAAAGGGCGAAGCAGAGGCTGCCGCTATGGATAAGAAGGCCGAGGCTATGAAGAAATACGGTCAGGCTGCAATGGCTCAGATGGCGATTGAGGTGCTGCCGCAGGTTGCTAAAGAGGTTGCTGCTCCGCTCAGTAAGGTGGATAAGATTACGCTTTACGGTGAAGGCGGCATGGGCAGTCTTTCCGGCAACGTGCCTTCCGTAATGGCGAAGGTTTTCGATACGGTGAAGAGTGCTACCGGCATTGACCTGCAGGAGATTGCTAAGGGTGAAACCTATGATGCTAAGGTCAATAAGAACATCAGCATTGACGGCAAGCTGCCGGAAATTCCTGTGGAAATCAGCAAGGAAGAATAACATGAAAATAAGCTGTTAGCATCCGGTATGTTAGCAGCTTATTTTTACAATAACGGAGGAATGTTTCTTTGAAGATTCTCGTGAGTGCCTGCTTATTAGGCGAAAACTGTAAGTATAACGGCGGTAATAACTTAAATCAAAGCGTGTTGGATTTTATCGAAGGCCATGAGGTTATAGGCGTTTGCCCGGAGCAGTTGGGCGGGCTGTCTACCCCTCGCTTACCGGCAGAAATTGTTGACGGCGTAGTGACGAACAAGGAAGGCGTAAGCGTGGATGCGGAGTTTCGCAAGGGAGCGCAGACAGCGTTGGCAGTTGCTTTGGAGAAAAAGGTGGATTTGGCAATCCTGCAATCACGCAGTCCTAGCTGTGGCGTGAAGGAAATATATGACGGCAGCTTCAGCGGCAAGAAGATAAAAGGGCAGGGCGTGTTCGCCAAGTTACTTTCTGCACATGGAATTAAGGTGCTTGATGCCGAGGATATAGCTGAGCATAAATAAGCTGGTTTATAAAAATTAAAAGGCAAGGTCTTAGGAGGTTTGCTTCCTAGGCCTTGCCTTTTTGTGCGTTATTTTTTATACTTTCTGATTGCCGCACCGATCAGCTTCGCTGTCTGCGACAGCTCCGCTTCGGTATGCGTTGCCATGAGGGCAACGCGCAGGCGCGCAGTACCTTTTGCTACCGTCGGGTAGCGGATGGCGGGGGCGAGCACGCCGCTTGCCAGCAGCTCATCTGCAACCTGCAGAGCGGACTTCTCATCGCCAATGATAATAGGAATGATGGCGGTGGGTGAGTAAGCTTCTACGCCTTCGGTATGCAGAGCGTTTAAGAAAAACTCAACGTTATGCTGCAGCTTTTGCGCACGTTGCGGTTCTTCCTCCAGCACTTCTGTAGCTCGCAGCGCAGCGGCGAGCGTTGCAGGAGTTTGGGAGGTGGCAAAGATAAAGCTGCGTGCTTTGTTCTTGAGATATTCGATAATTACCTTGCTTGCGCAGGCGTAGCCTCCTTCGGCGCCGAGTGCTTTGCTGAGCGTACCCATGAGAATGTCAGGGCGAACGGTATTGCCGCAATGCTCAACGGTGCCGTGACCTGTTTTGCCGATAACACCGGTGGCATGTGCTTCGTCAATCATGGTGAGCAGATGATATTTTTTGCCGAGTGCAACGAGTGCAGGTAGGTCGACGATATCACCGTCCATGCTGAAAACTGCGTCGCTGACAATCAATCCTTTGCTGCAGGGGGTAGCAAGAATTTTCGCTTCCAGGTCTTGCATATCGTTATGCTTATAGACAACGATGCGTGCTTTAGAAAGACGTGCGCCGTCGATGATGCTGGCGTGATTGTATTCGTCGCTGAAGATAACGCTTCACTGTTGCAGAGGGCGGAAATAATGCCGACGTTGGCCATGTAGCCTGTATTAAACACCAGTGCTGCTTCCGTACCCTTGAACTGCGCCAGCTTGCTTTCGAGTGCTTCGTGCAGTGCGGTGTTGCCGGTAGTCAGACGGCTGCCGCCGCTGCCTGCGCCCCATTTAAGCGCAGCTTCGGCAGCGGCTTGCTTAACGCGGGTATCTGCTGCCAAATCAAGATAGCTGTTGGAGGCCAGCATCAAAACCTTGCGTCCGTGCATTTCAACGTACTTACTTTGTTCGCTGTCCATAGTACGCAGGGAGCGGTAAAGATTCTGCTCCTTGAGCTGTTTCAGCTCGTCAGCAAAAATCTGCTCCGGATTAGGATTAGCGGGCTTTTCAACAGGCAGTCCGCGTACAAGCACACGCTGTTTTTCCAGATAGTTGATAGCATTCTTGGCTTTAGCCTTGCTGCTGTCAAAGATGAAGACACGGCCGCCATGAGGATTGCCCATTTCCTTCATCGGCATGAGGCGTACATAACCATGCTTTAAGGATGCAAGGTAGCCGACGAGGTAATCGGGATCATCAGAAAGGCACAGTTCTGCTATAATGCCGGGAGCATTTACAACCTTGGTGGCCAGTACGATGGCCTCGCGGAAGTGGTTTTTACCGCTGCAGTTGCTCGCTGCACCTTCAGCGTCCATATAGGTTACGCGGATGCCGCGCTCACGGTCAGGCTCAAGGCGCTGGCTGGTGGCTACGTCGTAGAGTACGGCACCGCGCATAGGATGGTTGTGACGAGAAGGTCGATTAATGCATCTGCCTTGGCTTTTAGTCCCAGCTCGCAGAGCATTTCCTTCATGATTTTATAGGTTTCTTCTACCGTGTCTGCAGGACGTTTGCTGACGGGCAGAGCGTCGAGGTATTGCAGCTTTTCTGGTGCGACCTCTTCCATTTTGACGTTGATGAAGTCTGCTCGGCCAAGGCCGTGGTGCAGAGCGCGTTCGGTAAGGGCGCTGACAGCGTTGCTGATATCGGGTTGCAGGATAATGCGTTCTGCGCCGCTGACATGTAAATCACCTTTGGATGCGCGCATTTTGATGCTGTATAAAGGCATAGGGAATCTCCTTTGTGTTTTGAATTCGGCGTTTGGCAAAATTAGCTGATGAAAAGCCTCTCCTTGGGGAGAGGTGGCATCGCTTAGCGATGACGGAGAGGGGTGTGCAAAACTTCACGTTATTCTTTAGCGCAAAGAATACAGACCCCTCTCAGTCGCCCTGACGGGCGCCAGCTCTCCCTAAGGAGAGCCTCTTTTTGCTGTTATTTATCAGCCTCTGAGCAAAGCAACCTTGGTAAGTAGCTGTTTTGCGGGCTTATAAAATGCACCGGCGGCAACTGCGGTAAAAATCATACCAGGGAAGGCTGCGGCGGTGAGTACCATCCAGTTTACACCGGTAACCTGCCACAGTACGAGGCGGGCAGCGAAGGTTCCGAGCGGTCCGCTGACAGCAACAGTAAGCAGGTTGGTTCCGAGCAGGGCCATGGTGCCACCGGCAACAACGCGGAATACCATCTGTACAAGTACGTTGATGATATTGTGCATGCCGAGCATCATTCCCAACATGCTTGCAAGGATACCTGCGATAATGTAGCGTTTAAAGCCGAAGCAGGCGCAGATGAGTACGGCAATTGGTGCAGATAACTGGAATTCGCCACCGGCAATTGGCGAAGGGATTTTAAAAGAACCTGAAATCAGAATCAAGACACCTAATAAAGCGATAGTAGTCAGCTCTTTCATACTCAAATCTTTCATTTATTCGCTCCTTATTTTAAAACCTCATCCATGGATTGTTTAGCCAGTGCTATAGCCTTATCCAGATCTTTATTTTCGATATTCAGCGGCGGGTTGAAGTAGATGACGTTGCCCAGAGGACGCAGCAGCAGACCGTGGGTAAGTGCTTTTTTGTAAATTTCGTAGCCTATACGCAGGTTGCCGTCGAAGCCGACTTTCTTATCCTTATCGGTAACAAGCTCCATAGCGTTAATCAGGCCGATATGACGGATTTCGCCGATGTTTTTATGAGCGCCGAAGGTATCCATGAGTGCATTATGGAAGTACGTTGCCTTTTCCGCAGCATGCTCGAGAATTTTTTCTTCCTTCATAATTTTGAGTACAGCGAGGGCAGTTGCGCAGCCTATGGGGTTACCGGCATAGGTGTGGCTGTGCATGAACTGCTTGCCTTTGTTGTAGTCATCATAGAAGGCATCGTAAATCTTGTCTGTGGTGCAGACAATAGCCATCGGCAGATAACCGCCGGTGAGAGCCTTACTGATGGTCATGATATCCGGGGTGATACCGGCATGGTTGCAGGCGAACATTTTGCCTGTTCTGCCGAAGCCGGTAGCAATTTCGTCGGCAATCAAAAGTACGCCGTATTCATCACAGAGCTTACGCAGCTTTTGCAGGTAGAGAGGCGGATAGATACGCATGCCTGCACAGCCTTGAACGATAGGCTCAACGATGATAGCAGCGGTTTCTTTGGCATACTTAGCAAATGCTTCTTCTGCAAATTTGAAGCATTCGCATTGGCAGTGCTCGCGGTCCTTAGCAAACGGGCAGCGGTAGCAGTCCGGTGCTTTTACATGAATGTTGTTCATCATCATGGGCTTGTACATTTGTGCGAACAGGTCCATGCTGCCTACGGACAGAGCGCCGATGGTTTCGCCATGATAGCCTTCGCTGAGGCACATGAAGCGTTGTTTTTCCGGATGACCGGTCTGCAGCTGATATTGGAAGGCAATTTTCAGTGCGATTTCTACAGAAGAGGAGCCGTTATCGGCAAAGTTGAATTTGTTCAAGCCTTTGGGGAGAACTTCGGTAAGCTCTTCGCAAAGCTTGATAGCAGGCTCGTGGGTGAAGTTAACGAAGATAACGTGCTCTAATTGTTCAATCTGCTCTTTGATGGCAGCGTTGATTTTGGGGTTGCAGTGACCTAAGAGGTTGCACCACCAGCTGCTGATAATGTCGAGATATTCGGAGCCGTCGGCAGCGTAGAGGTAGGGACCTTTAGCGTGGTCAACGATGATAGGACGTAAGGTTTCGTAGTCCTTCATTTGGGAACAGGGATGCCAGATGTGGGCTAAATCTCTTTTTTGTAAATCTGCTACTCTATCGTTCATTTTTTCTTCCTCCTGAGTTTTGTCTAATGATTGTTTATTTCCCCTTCCGCCTCACGTTGTTCGCCACCTTCCCCGTAGGGCAGGCAAGAGTCTGTAATTATGGTTTCTTGGTTCCCCTTTGGGGGAACTGTCGAGCGTTAGCTAGACTAAAGGGAGCTGTTAATTTTTATTTATATAATCCTTTAAGTACTTCTACATCAATATCCAGTTCACTGGCGTTCGGCGGTACGCAGGCAAGTACGGGGACCGCTGTAATTTCTTCCATCATACGCTTGTTGTCGGCTTGCATGAAGTTGTTGCCGTCGTAGTTGTTGAGGATGATGCCGCGGACGGGAATGTTTTTCTGTTTGAGGTAGGAGATGGTCAGTACGCAGTTATTGATGGAACCGAGCGCTGCGTTGGAGATTACCAGTACACCTAAATCAAGCTTTTTGATGATGTCCTCGAGCAGGATATGCTCTTCATCCCAACGGATGGGGCAGATGATGCCGCCGCTGCCTTCCATGGTAACGTAATCATATTTGGCGAGAGATGCCTGATAGTCAGCCTCAATCTTTTCCATTTCTACGGGATTGCCCTCGCGCAGTGCTGCCAGATGCGGGGAAACTGCTTCCTTATAAATATAGGAAACAAGGTTTTCCGGTTTTTCCGGGATGTTGGCAGTTTTGGCAACAAAGGCTGCGTCACCCGGCAGCCAGGTGCCGTCAGGCTGTTCTTCAGCGCCGCTCAGTGCTGCTTTGTAATAGCCTGCGTTGACGCCTGCATCGCGTAAGCGTTTAACAAGCAGGCCGGTAACATATGTTTTACCGATATCTGTTCCGATTGCTGTAATGAAAAGACCTTTACTCATAATTTTCACCTTCGTAATGTATTTTGGTTAACTTAAGATTCTACGTGGTTAACTTTACTATAGCTTAAGTATACGCTGTGAAAATTTTAATGTCAACCTAGCAAAATAGTATGGTTAACCATGAGGGCTGAGCATAAAAAAAGACTGACAGCTATATTTTGTGGTTATAGCTGTCAATCTATGCTTATCTTGTGGTTAACGATGTTAATATTAAAATAGGTAGAAGAAATTTATTTTTTGGCTGCCGCATTTTTACGGATTTCGGTTACAGGGATGCCGCCGATGCCCCAGTTATCTGTATCAACCTCGTCGATGGTGACAACAGTGGTGGATTTGTTTTTGCCTAAAACGTCGTGCAGAAGATTGGTCGTACCTTCGATGAGAGCGCGCTTCTGCTCGGGTGTAACGTTACCTTCTTTGGTGATTTTGATGTTTACATAGGGCATGCTGATGACCTCCTTGCATTTTTCTTTCATTATAGCATATTTTGCTTGCAAACTGCGCGTTTCTATGCTATTATAAGTGCGGTAAAATTTACTGATGCACAGTAGCATTTAGGATGAGCTGGAGCAGTTAACAGTAAAGCTTACTTCTGAAAAATTTTAAGTCAATACTCGCTTGGATCTATAAGACCGGGACGAAGACGCAAACAGGCTAACTATGCGCATTCCGTACCGGAATGCGCTTTTTTATATGCTTCGGCACAAATAAGCAATTCCGTAGCCTTGAATTTGCACAGCGTCTCCTGTGGTCAGAAGGGAGGGCAATCTTGAAGGTTGGTATTATTGGCGCTGGCGTGTCGGAAGCCGTTTGGCTGCAAGTCTGCGTGAAGCAGGCGTGCTGGCCGGCATTACGGCTGCATCCGAGCAGCACAGCGCACAGCTGGCACAGCAGTTTGGCGTACCGACGACGGATAACGCAAAGCTGTGGCAGGCAGCGGACGTGCTCTTGCTTACCGTACCGGATCGTTTAATTGGTATGGTAGCAGAGGAGCTGGCGCAAAGCGTGATACCTGCAGCTAAGGTTGTGCTGCATGTGAGCGGCAGTGTGGGACTGGAGCCGTTGGCTCCGCTTACGCAGTTGGGCGCACACGTAGGCAGTCTGCATCCGCTGCAGAGCTTTGCCGGCGGCAATACACAGCTTGCAGGTGTGTATATGGCGTTGGACGGTGACAGCGAAGCGCAGGACGCAGGCAAAAAGCTCGTAGAGCTTTTTGGCGGTAAAGCGTTCAGCGTTCCTGCTGAAGAACGTGCGGCCTACCATGCGGCAGCGTGTATCTGCTCCAACTACGCTGTAGCGGTGGAGGCTATGGCGGCGCAGCTGATGGCGCGCTGGACCGGCAGCAACGAAGCTGCCTGGGAGGCACTGCTTCCCTTGTTCCAAGGCACAGCGGCTAATTTGCAGGCTACGCAAAATCCTGCGGCTGTGCTTACAGGACCTATTGCCCGCGGTGATGTCAGCACGGTAGCAAAGCATCTTGCTGCCTTACCTGCAGCTGTAATTCCTGCCTATTGCTCTCTGGGCCTGGCGACAACCTCGCTAGCCCTTGCTAATGGCACTATTGACGAAAATGCAGCTGATGAGCTGAGAAATTTGCTTGGAGGATATTATGGCTAACAAACAAGTAACAGTCGCAACGATTAAAGAAATGAAGCAAAAGGGCGAACCTATCACGATGATAACCGCTTACGACGTAGCAATGTCCCGCAACGTGAACGAAGCAGGCGTAGATATGATTCTTGTAGGTGATTCCCTGGGTAACGTAATTTTAGGATATAATTCCATAGTCCCTGTAACGATGGATGAAATGATTCATCATACTAAGGCTGTTATGCGTGGCAACAGCACTGCTTTAGTAGTTGGCGATATGCCGTTTATGAGCTATCAGGCAAGCATTGTTGATGCAATGTATAATGCTGCACGCTTCCTGAAGGAAACAGGCTGTACTGCAGTTAAGCTGGAGGGCGGCTCTGAGGTAGTTCCTCTTGTAGAGCGTCTGACACAGGCCGGCATTCCTGTATGTGCTCATATCGGTCTGACTCCGCAATCTGTAAATCAGCTGGGCGGCTTCAAGGTACAGGGCAAGGATATTGCTGCTGCACAAAAAATGATTGATGATGCCAAGGCTTTGGAGGCTGCAGGTGCTTTTGCCTGCGTGCTGGAATGCGTTCCGGCAGCACTGGCTGCGAAGGTAACCGCCGAGCTGAAAACCATGGCTACCATCGGTATCGGTGCCGGCAACGGCTGCGACGGTCAGGTGCTCGTATGCAATGATTTGCTGGGTGTTTCCACCGGTTTCTGTCCGAAATTTGTTAAGAAGTATGCTAATCTGCATGATACTACCGTAGAAGCAGTAAAGGAATATATTGCCGATGTTAAGGCAAGAACCTTCCCTGCTCCGGAGCATACTTCAAGATTGACGATGCTGTTTTAGAAAAATTATATTAATACTTTCATAAATAAAGTGAGGTAATTCAAAATGAAATTAGTACATACAGTTGCAGAGCTGCGCGAAGAGGTTGCAGCAGCTAAAGCTCAGGGTTTGACCATCGGTCTGGTGCCTACTATGGGCGCTTTGCATGAAGGTCATGCATCCCTGATTAAAGCAGCTAACATGGAAAATGACTTTGTTGTAGTCAGCGTTTTCGTAAACCCGACTCAATTCGGTCCTAACGAAGATCTGGACGCTTATCCGCGTACTTTGGAGGCAGACTGCAAGCTGGCAGAAAGCATGGGCGCTAACGTAGTTTTCGCTCCGGCTCCGAAGGAAATGTATCCGAGCGAGGATGCAACCTGGGTTGAAGTAACCGGTGAGATTACTAAGGTTCTTTGCGGCCGTACCCGTCCGATTCACTTCCGTGGCGTAACTACCGTTGTTACCAAGCTGTTTAACCTGGCACAGCCGGATCGTGCTTACTTCGGTCAGAAGGACGCACAGCAGGTTGAGGTTCTGAAGCGCATGGTAAAAGACCTGTTCTTCAATATCCAGCTGCGCATTATGCCGATTGTCCGCGAAGCTGACGTTTGGCAAAGAGCTCCCGCAATACCTATCTGAATGAAGCAGAGCGCAAGGCAGCTCTGGTACTGAGCCGTAGCCTGAAGGCTGCTAAGGAGCAGTACGAAGCAGGTGAACGTGACGCTGCTAAGATTACTGCGGCTGTTACTGCTTCCATTAAAGAAGAGCCTATGTCTGATATTGATTATGTTGAAATTTATGCACTGCCGGAATTGAAACCTGTAGCAGCTCCGATGGCAGGCAGCAACCTGCTGGCTGTAGCTGTTAAATTCGGCACAACCCGTCTGATTGATAATGTAGTTTTGGAGGAGAAATAATATGCTTTATACTATGCACCATGGCAAAATTCATCGCGCTACCGTAACCCAGGCAAACCTGGAATATATGGGCAGCATTACTATCGACAGCGAGCTGCTGGAGCTGTCCGGTATTCTTCCGGGCGAGCGTGTACAAATCGTTGACAACAACAACGGTAACCGTCTGGAAACCTATGTTATTGCCGGTGAGCGTGGCAGCGGTGTTATCTGCCTGAACGGTGCTGCTGCACGTAAAGTTCTGGTTGGTGATACTGTTATCATCATCGCTTACAGCCTCATGACCGAGGAAGAAGCTAAAACCTATGTACCGAAGGTTGTAATGGTTGACGAAAACAACCATCCGATTAATGTTCGCGGTACTGAAAAGGAAGCAGAAATCAGCTGATTATAAGCATTATATGAGCACGTTGCGGCTTGCGCGAAAGCGCAGGCTGCAGCGTGCTTTTTGCATGGACTTGTTTTTGTCGGAAAGGCAGTTGCGATGTGCGTGTGGATAATAAATTTCGGCTGTTTTAAAGTAAAAACGCAAAAACTTCGTCTAAATCGTAAAAACGATTACGTTTTGGCCGAAGTTTTGCTTGCTTTTAGGTATTACATGGGATATACTTTGCATAGAATACAAGGAAAGGAAGATGACTATGGCTTATATTAATCGAGCAATGGAGGCGACATTTAAAAGAATGGCGCAGGAATTTTCTGTTGTCCTATTGACCGGTCCCAGGCAGGTTGGCAAAACAACTATGTTAAAAAGACTGGCTGAGGCAGAGGATGTAAATCGCGAATATGTTACACTTGATGATATTACAGAACGCGAGATGGCGAAAAACGATCCTAAACTGTTTTTGCAGCTGCATAAGCCACCGGTATTCATTGATGAGGTGCAATATGCACCGGAGCTTTTTCCTTATATTAAGATTTATGTTGATGAGCATCAGCAGGCAGGAGATTTTTGGCTGACAGGTTCACAGATTTTTAAATTGATGGATGGTGTGCAGGAATCCTTGGCGGGGCGGGTTTGCTTGCTGCACATGTCACCTTATCGCAGGCAGAGGCGTGCGGTTATCCATCTGAACCATTTACGGTTGAATTGGAACGCTTGTTGACGCGTAGCAAAGCTGTTGCTCCTGCAAGCATTCAGGATGTTTTTGAGCGTATCTGGCGGGGAGGTATGCCTGCCATTGTTAGTGGAGCAAAAAAAGAGCAGACTGCTGTATATAGCAGCTATATTTCCACCTATATTGACAGAGATGTCAAGGAGATTACGGATAGAGTTGATTCTTTTAAATTCTTGAACTTTGTCACTGTTGTTGCGGCGCTCACTAGCCAGATGGTGAATTATAAAACTATAGCTGATGCAGTAGAAATCAGTGTGCCTACTGTGAAGAACTGGCTGAATATATTAGAGCGCTTGGGCATTATTTTTTATCTGCATCCATACAGTAATAATTTGCTGAAGCGTATGGTGACAAAGCCGAAGCTATATTTTTATGATAGCGGTTTAGTTGCATATCTCACGAAATGGACAGACAGTGAGACGTTAATGAATGGCGCGATGAGTGGAGCTATTTTGGAAAACTTTGTGGTGTCAGAAATTGTGAAAAGCTATCAAAATGCAGGCTTAGAGTCGTTTATTTATTATTACCGTGATAAGGATAATAAAGAGATAGATATTGTCCTTGAACGCAATGGTACATTGTATCCGCTCGAAGTAAAGAAAACCATGATGCCGGACAAACGTTGGACGAATGTTTTTGGTGTGCTGGATAAGACCAGCTTAAAGCGTGGGACAGGTGGAATTTTGTGCCTGAGTGATAAGTTTACGGCATTTGACAGAGATAATTTGATAATTCCTGTTTGGGAGATTTAGATTAAAGCAGGTGATTTTCATGCGTATAACTGGTTTAGACCATATTGTTATCACAACAGCCAACATTGATAAATGCATAGCATTTTATGCAGGCGTTTTAGGTTTGCGTCATGAGTTGAAAAATGGCAAGCATGCTTTTTACTTTGGTGTGCAGAAGATTAATATTCACTGCAGACCGGCAGAATTTTTGCCGGCAGCGCAGCATCCTACATACGGCAGTCAGGATATCTGCCTGCTTGCTGACAGGGATATCTGCACAATTAAAGCAGAAATAGAAGCCAAGGGCTATCCTATTGAGGAAGGTGTTGTGGCGCGTCAAGGTGCCCTTGGAGCAATGCAAAGCATTTATCTGCGGGATGCGGATGGCAATTTGATTGAAATTGCAGTTTATGAAAAGAACAGCAAATAAAAAACTTCGGTAGAACGCTAAATATAATCGTTCTGCCGAAGTTTTCTTTTCTATTCGGTTTTGTTATGGCAACAGCAATGCTCTGCTTCCAAAGGCTTCATGGAGCATTCCGGGCAGATGCCTTCCCCTCCAGCAGCTTGCTGCCCCATTTGTACATGGCCTGCAGGATGGGGAAGAGGCTTTCGCCACGCGGCGTCAGGCTATATTCAACCTTAGGCGGCACGACGGCGTACACCTTGCGCGCAATTAAGCCGTCACCTTCCAGCTCGCGTAATTGCTGGGTGAGCATTTTGGGTGTTGCTTCGGGGACGAGGCGGCGCAGCTCGTTGAAGCGCAAAATTTTGCCGGACAGGTGCCACAGGAGCAAGGCCTTATATTTGCCGCCTATAAGCTGCAGCGTGGCGGCAACGGGACAGTTGACGTTAAGAGTGTCTTTCATTTGGAGTTTCCTTTCTGCAAAGAGCAAGGCGATTAAGATATTATTATGCTATGAAAAATCATATGCCTGCCTGGTGCATCAAAAATTATGTGTTTTTACAGTATCTTTTTGCATACTATCTATCTAAATAGTGCATTCTTGAAATAAAGGTAGCGTTTGCTATAATAATAGCAGATAAAAAAATTTACGTCAAACAGATAGCAAGCGAAAGGAGTCACGATGAAAAAACAGTTACTTGATATAACGGGCATGAGCTGCAGTGCCTGCTCGTCACGCATAGAAAAGGTTGTCAACAGGATGCAGGGCGTGGAGCAGATGAGTGTTAATCTGCTGAAAAATAATGCGCCGTTAGCTTTGATGAAAGCGTTGTAGATGAAAAGGAGATTATTACCCGCATTGAAAAGCTGGGCTTCGGTGCAAGTGTGCATGCCGCAGGAGCTGCCGCTACGCCTGTGCCGCAGCAGGATACGGCGGCGCAGGAGATGGCGGAGATGAAGCAGCGTCTTATCGGCTCGCTGATTTTTGCCGGGCTTGTCTTTTATCAGCATATGGGGCGTATGTGGGGGTGGCCGCTGCCAAGCTTTATTCTGGGGCAGGAAAACGAGCTGATTAATGCTCTTTTGCAAATGCTGTGGTGTATACCGGTACTTTTTATAGACCGCAAGTATTTTATCCATGGTGTGCGTAATCTTTTGAGCGGTGCTCCTAACATGGATTCTCTGATTGCCGTGGGCAGCGGTGCGTCCTTTGTTTACGGCCTGTATTCCGTATTTGGCATGGCGTATGCCTTTGGGCATAACCGTCTTGATTTGCTGCCAGGCTTTGCCGATGCTTTGTATTTTGAAGCGAGTGCTGTTATTTTGGCGCTTGTAACCGTAGGCAAGTTTATGGAGGCTCGGGCAAAGAGCCATACCTCTGATGCAATTAAGGCGCTGATGAAGCTTACGCCGAAGACGGCGCTTGTCGAACGTCACGGTCTGCAGGGAGAAATTCCTGTAGAGGAGGTAGTTACAGGCGATGTGCTGATTGTAAAAAGCGGTGCGTCCGTGCCTGTGGACGGTAAAATTATTGATGGCAGCGCTGCCTTGGACGAAAGTGCGTTGACCGGTGAAAGCTTGCCGGTAGATAAAACAATCGGTGATAAGGTTATCGGCGGCACTATTAACAGGAGCGGTTACTTTAAGATGGAAGCGACTGCGATTGGCGCTGATACCGCTTTAGCGAAGATTATTGCGCTGGTGGATGAGGCAACATCTTCTAAAGCGCCTATTGCCAAGCTGGCTGATAAGGTGAGCGGCTATTTTGTGCCTGCCGTTATAGGATTGCCGTGCTTGCGGCGGTTGTCTGGCTGGCGCTCGGCGCAAGCTGGCATTTTGCGCTGACGATTGCCATTTCGGTGCTCGTCATTTCCTGTCCCTGTGCTTTGGGACTGGCAACGCCGACAGCGATTATGGTAGGAACGGGGCGCGGCGCTAAGAGCGGCATTCTGATTAAATCGGCAACAGCTTTGGAAACAGCGCATAAGGTTGATACCGTTATCTTAGACAAAACAGGCACCATTACGGCAGGCAAGCCGGTGGTGACAGATATTTTGCCTGTTAGGGTTACTGAAAATGATTTATTGGCCTTTGCAGCAGGCTTGGAAAAGCTCTCGGAGCATCCGTTAGGTGAAGCGATTGTTGCTGCTGCTGAAGAAAAGCAGCTTGCTTTATCGGAAGCCTGCAATTATAAGCAAATCCCCGGTCATGGTTTTACTGCGGTGCTTGCAGGAGATGAGTGCGCAACAGGCAATCTGAAGCTGTTACAGGCGTTGAATATTGATGTCAGTACCTTGATGGACCAGTATGACAAGCTGGCTGCTCAGGGAAAAACACCATTATATTTTGTGCGTGCAGGCGAGCTTTTAGGCTGCATTGCTGTTGCGGATACCGTAAAGCCGACAAGCAGGGAAGCAATTGCCAAGCTGCAGGCCATGGGTATGCGTGTGCTGATGGTGACCGGTGATAACCGGGAGACGGCGGAGGCGATTCGCACACAGGTAGGCGTTGATGAGGCTATTGCGCAGGTGCTGCCGCAGGATAAGGAAGCGGTGGTACGCAAGCTGCAGCAGGAAGGCCATATTGTCGCTATGGTAGGCGACGGCATCAACGATGCACCTGCGTTGGCGCGTGCCGATGTAGGTATCGCTATCGGTGCCGGCACGGATATTGCGATTGAAGCTGCTGATATGGTTTTGATTAAAAGCGATTTGCTTGATGTGGCAAAAGCCATCCGTTTAAGCCGCGGTGTAATGACCAATATCAAGGAAAATCTTTTCTGGGCCTTTATTTATAATGCCGTCGGTATTCCGTTTGCCGCAGGTGTATTTTATACAGCCTTCGGCTGGCTGCTGAACCCGCTGATTGCAGCGGCGGCGATGAGCTGCAGCAGTGTTTCCGTTGTTACTAACGCACTAAGACTGCGTTTTATAAAATTGTAATTGCAAAGGAGATTTTATTATGACTAAAACTATTGCTGTTGAAGGTATGCATTGCCAACATTGTGTTGGCGCCGTTAAGGAAGCACTTGCTGCTGTAGCAGGTGTAACAAGTGTTGTTGTTTCTCTGGAAAACAATAATGCGGTTGTTGAGGGCGCAGGCCTGGATGATGCAGTTTTGAAGGCTGCTGTTGAGGATACCGGCTTTGATGTAACCGGCATCAAATGAAAATAAGCACAAAAAAACGCCGCGTAAAGCGGCGTTTTTGCTTGTAAAAAGGTCGCTGCGCAGCGGCCTTTTTCTTATGCAAATATTTCTGCTATAGCAGGCGGAAGCATGTCAAGTGCGCTTGCTGTCATAAATGCGGCAGCAATGGCTACGACGATAAAAGCAGCAGCGTGCGGATAATCCTTTTTGCGCACGGAAGAGAAGATGGCACGCAGGGATAAAAGCAGAATCAGACCCCAGATGTAGGGACCGGTTACTTCATGGAAAAATTTTTCAAACATGATAACACTCCTTGCTGGCTGAAAAATGTGTTTAAGCAGATATAGATATACATATAATAAAAAAACACCCGCAATAGCAGGTGCTGTTTTTGGATTGGTGCCTCAGCACAGAATCGAACTGTGGACACAAGGATTTTCAGTCCTTTGCTCTACCAACTGAGCTACCGAGGCGTAATGGCGACCCGGATGGGACTCGAACCCACGACCTCCGCCGTGACAGGGCGGCATTCTAACCAACTGAACCACCGGGCCATTACAATATTGAGGCAAAATGGGCAAAAAAATGGTGGGCGCTAACGGGATCGAACCGCTGACATTCTGCTTGTAAGGCAGACGCT
>ERZ860023.774-NODE-774-length-16665-cov-1.904997_pt1 | contig 16665 bp, 16 predicted proteins | sample MGYA00509983_ERZ860023 | MGnify/ENA primary metagenome ERZ860023 (study PRJEB30046, sample SAMN00715180) | human gut metagenome | study: EMG produced TPA metagenomics assembly of the A metagenome-wide association study of gut microbiota in type 2...
CCGCAGTTTCGATACAATGAAGAGAATCCTCCACACAAGAGCGTTGCTCTCGGTACAATCCATCTTCTTAGCCGCCTCTATAAAAATATCTGGTCTGTCTTTCCCTGCGCCCACATCTGAACACGTAAGAATAAATTCAAAACAGTCAATAATACCCAACCTTTTTAACGCCGCACTGGCAAGCCGGTTATATGTGGCCGTTGCAACACACATTCTGTAGCCTACGGATTTAAGTTTGTTTATCGTTTCATAAACGCCCTCTTTTAAAGGGATACTGCTGTAATACTGCTCCCTGACTATTTCCTCAATACGGTTTATTATATTCTCACATGACTGCCTGAGTGAAAACTGTGTTTTAAAATAATTCGCCGAAGCCTGTATAGTCATTTTCTTTACTATATCAGAAATTCCGGCGGGAGGGTTTATTCCGTTTTCAATAAGAAAACTCCGGTCAACATTTTCCCAGCAATGCATGGAATCAAGCAATGTACCGTCCAAATCAAAAATCAAACCTTTAATTTTCATTCTTTTCAATCCTTACAGCCGCCCTGAAATCATCATCTCTTGAGCCGGCATTTTTCTGAGAAAGACCGTATATATCCGAGGCCTTCCCTTCAATAGAAATAAAACGCTTTGCTTCCTTTCCGGCTGCCGCAAGTTTAGCCGGAGAAGTCGAAATCGGAATCTTACTGTTACTGCATTCAGCAAGAATTTCCCTGCCTCTTTCATTCATTGCAAGAATTCTTGCATAAGGAGGAAGTATCTTTAAATCCTCGGACCTAACGCCGATTATCATATTCAAAAGTATGCGTCTGAGCCTTGCCATGGTATAACGCTTTGTTTTAACCTGTTCAAGAAGCTTCTTTACCGACGCGGCAGCGTCATATTGCTTTAAACGATATTCCAGACCTTGTCCGACATCAGGAACCTCTTTAAGCTCGACAGCCGATATCATACGGAGTTTGTATAATAATATACGGTCAAGATTTCCGATGTCAGAAATTTTGCCTGAATCCAGATTTTCTATATAAGAACGGTAAACAAAATCAGGAACCAGATTTTTGAAGTCCTCAGACTCCATCATTTTGTACCTGATAAAAGAAGCGCTGGATATATTTGATTTTTCTGAAAACGAATCGTGCCGCGCTCCCATACGCGATACCGTAAAAGGCTTAATGGACGATCCTAAAAATCTTATTGCCTTTATATATTCAACCGCAAGAACGTTATTCGGCGAAGCTACAATATCCGCAATTTCACTGCCGTATTTTTCCTTCAGCAAACCGGTAAGCGCAGAAGGATATGTCGTTCCCTTTCGCATTCTTTCCTCCAGATCAGTCGGAGAAATACTCGTAACAGCTTCGGCAGTCTGTAAAAGCAGCGCTGTATCTCCACATTCGCTGCCGAATGATATTTCCTCAACGCAGCCAAGCGAATTCATTATAGAAACCGCGCCTCTGGCATAATATTCTGCCGAAGAAAGAGAATAAACCGACGGAATTTCAATCACAAGATCCGCGCCGCCCTTTAAAGCGCATGACGCTCGGCTGAATTTATCCATAACAGCCGTTTCACCCCTCTGAACGAAATTGCCGCTCATAACAGCCAATATATGCGTCGCGCCATTTTGCCTTGTCCTGTTTATATGAAAAAGATGTCCGTTATGCATTGGATTGTATTCGCATACTATTCCCGCTATCTTCATTGCGGTCCTCCTTTTTTCTTATATTATAGTATAGCAAAAATAAGGCTATTTTTCAACTGTTTTTATAATTTTGCAGATACGATAAGTCATTGCGGAAACGTCTTGATAAAATTATAAAAACTCTTGCAATTTATCGAAATAAGTTATATAATAATAATATATGAGAAAATTCAGAAAGGTTGTATTTACTAATGTTAATTTTAGTTGTAAATGCCGGAAGCTCATCATTAAAATATCAGCTTATAGATATGGATGACGAAAAAGTTATAGCAAAGGGAAATTGTGACAGAATCGGAATCGACGGTCATATCTCCCATAAAACATTCGACGGAAGAATACTTGACGAGGATTGCCCGTTCCCTACTCATACGGAAGCCTTTGAAAAGCTTACCGATACTCTTTTAAACAGCAAGGCCTCGGTAATAAAAAGCATGTCCGAAATTTCAGCGGTAGGTCATAGAGTCGTACAGGGCGCCGAAGTTTTCAGTGAAACAACGCTTGTTACAGACGAGGTTATCGACAAGATAGACGAGCTTGCGGAATTAGCTCCCGTTCACAATCATGCTCATGCGCTTGCTCTGAGAGCATGTAAAAAGGTATTTGATCCATCCGTTCCTCAGGCTGTCGTTTTCGATACGGCATTTCATCAGACAATGCCTCCAAAGGCTTATATGTACGGCATAGCCTATCAGGACTATGTAAAATATCATGTAAGAAAGTACGGATTTCACGGTACGTCTCACCGATTTGTATCAATGGCTCTTGCAAAAGCAATGAATAAGGACATTAAGGATCTGAAAATTGTTTCCTGCCATCTCGGTAACGGCTCGTCCATAACCGCTATTGAAAACGGTAAATCCATTGACACTTCAATGGGATTCACGCCTCTTGACGGCATTATAATGGGTACAAGATGCGGATCAATCGACGCTTCCGCAGTTACATACCTTGAGAAAAAGCTTAATATGGGACCGGACGAGATGAGCAATTATCTTAATAAGCAGTGCGGTTTCTTGGGAGTATCCGACGTTTCATCGGATAACAGGGAAATTTACGCGGCTATCAACGAAGGCGACGAAAGAGCAAAGCTGACAGCGGACATGCTTCGCTATGAAATTAAAAAGTTCATAGGCTCGTATGCCGCAATTATGAACGGCCTTGACGCAGTTATCTTCACCGGCGGAATCGGAGAGAATTCATGGGAAGTAAGAGGCGGCGTATGCACAGATATGGATATCTGGGAATAAAAATAGATCATGAACTGAATAAAACCGTAAGAGGAACGCTTACAAAGCTTTCTACGGAGGATTCCCGTGTGGACGTATGGGTAATTCCCACTAACGAAGAGCTTCTTATCGCGAGAGATACTCTTGCTCTCATAAAAAAGTAATCGCTAAAAAAGACTTGATACAATATCAAGTCTTTTTATATTATACGTCTGACTCGTCTGGATAAGCCGTCTTATTTTCCGATTTGTCTAATAAAGCCTCCTCACATGCCTTAAGCTTCAGCAGATCGCGGATTTCTGCAAGAAGTTCTTCCTCCTTGGTAGGTTTATCAGGAGTCTTTTCAGGAATTTCCTTTTTATGAAAGCGATTTATGACCTTAACGATCACAAAAACACAGAAAGCCGTTATTATAAAGGTAATAACAGCCTGAAGAAAATTTCCTATATTTATATAAGGCTCGTTGCCCCACGGAATAGTAACTCCAAGCTCACGAAAATTTATTCCCGCAAGAATCATACCTATTACAGGCATAAGCATATCGTCTACCAACGAATTTACTATCGACGTAAACGCACCGCCGACAATGACGCCGACAGCCATATCAAGCACGTTGCCTCTTGCTATAAATTTCTTGAATTCTCCGATAATACTGCTTTTTTTCTTTATGGCTTCCGTAACATTTTTCAGCTTTTCTTTTTTTAACGGCATAATTACAACTCCCGGAATGTTTTTTTAAATTATATCATATATTTGTATTTATTTCAATAAAAATGTCAAATTATAAGAATTATTATTGAATCCGCTAATGAGTATGTGAAGAATAACTGAAAACTTTCTTTCGGGTATTTTCTTTTTCAAGCAAATATGTTATAATTAGATAAAAGCCTATTATGATAATTTCCGAACGGCTTGCCTGCGGTATTGCCTTAATAAAAATTCGCTGAAATGTTTTATGCTGAAATTCCGCATTTCATAAATTTTAGAAAGGATATATAAAAATGGGAGTGACAAAACAGGAAGGAAAAAAGCTCTATTTAATAAAAAGATCCGTCGATATAGTTTTAGCTTTACTACTGGCAGCAGCAGCTATTTTCGCAATAAAAACAATAAAAAATGATTTTTCGGATATCGGACAAAAAACAAGCGGCGACGATACGATAAGCGCCCCCGATAACAACGGAGATAAACCGGATAATCAGTCTATCTATGTTTCTGAAGCGATAGATAATGAAAAAATATTTCAAGGCTCTTTAATTGTCGTAAACAGCGAAACCGAATATAAAGGAAACGACGACGGACTTAAAAGTATACTCACAGTAAGAAACGACGCCGATACAGACTGCTATTCCGTTCTGGATAATAACGTTAAAGCACGGACTGAAGCCGCTTCAGCATTAAACAGCATGCTGACTGCATTTAACAAGGAAACAGGTCATAAAGATATTCAGGTTGACAGCGGATATCGTTCTGTGTCCGAGCAAAAAAATATTTATGAAAGCGCTGAAGATAAATCTACAGCGTCGAAACCCGGATTCAGCGATTATCATACCGGTTATTCAATAGATCTTAACGTTATCGACGATGAAGGAAACGGTCTTGACTTTGACGGTACCGGCGATTATGCATGGTTTGAGGAAAATTGCTATAAATACGGTTTTATTCTGCGGTTTCCCGAAGGCAAGGAGGAATTTACCGGTCAGGGATACCGTCCATGGCATTTCAGGTATGTAGGTCAAGCTCATGCGACCTATATGCATCAGAATAACCTGTGCCTTGAGGAATATATAAAGGAATTGAAAACCTACGATTACGACTCAAAACATCTGGAAACAAATGATTCCGACGGAAAAAAATACGAAATTTACTATTTCGCCGCAGATTCTTCAACTTCTATGACCTCGGTAGCGGTTCCGTCAGATTATCAGTATGATATTTCCGGAAACAATACCGATGGATTTATAATTACAGTTCATATGGACAGTCCGACCGAGACAAATAATAATATAGCAAGCGATGAAAACAGCAGTACATAAAAGCGGTTGTCTCCGACCGCCATTTTTTCTTCGATTGCGGATATTTGCTTCCCACCGTTTGCAATCAGAAGTTCCATTCGGTAGTGGCCGGCGGTAAATTTTTCACACATTTCCAGATGTAATCAATCCTTTGAATTACTCCATATGCCGTTCCCAAATCCCTTTGGAAAGTTCTTCGACTTTCTTGTAGTAAATTTCAATGTCGGCAAGTATGCGCTTTTTCTGCTCTTACAGGTTATTGAAAAACTCAATTTTAACTCCAATTCGTCTTTCATTGATAAGTCCGTTTATCTGACGGACTTTTTTGTTGCCCTTTTTTATGTCGGCTTTTTGTAATCCAATGCTCCTTGCATTTGTAAAATAAGTATTTTATTATCAGATAAATTTTTCATTGACTAAAAAATACAAATCTATTATAATAATTTTAGTAGGATCTAAAAGCTGATATCGCGCAAAAGGTCATCAGAAATCAGTTGTTTTCTGTTATTACTTACGGCTGTTTGCCGACGTTGGTTTCAGAAATAAAATACAAGAAAAACAGGAGCCTTTATATGAAATATGTATGTACAGTTATATCGGTTGCGGACATTGTGACTGCAAGAAAGTTTTACGAAAATTTATTCGGATTAGAGTCGCTCAGGATTACGGAAGGAATATTGCCTTTACCTGCGGTCTGGCATTACAGCAGGATTTTGACTGGCTTGTAAATAACCAAAGGAAAAGCTGTTAAAGAAATCCAACAATGCGGAAATTGTTTTCGAGGAACAGAATTTTGATGGATTTCTGGATAAACTCGCAAAATATCCTGACATTGAATATCTGGGAGAAGTTGTCCAGCATAGCTGGGGACAGCGTGTCATTAGGTTTTATGACTTAGACGGACATATCATAGAGGTCGGCGAGGATATGAAGATAGTTATTCAGCGTTTTCTGAATTCCGGTATGTCTATGGAAGAAGTATCTGCAAAAATGGATGTATCCGTTGAGGACTTGTCAAAGTTATTGAATGGTTAAACCTTAATAAGAATTCAGTTTAACAGCAGTTATTAAATAAAACAATCTGTGAAGTTAATAAATTACTCAGAAATTTAAGACGCATTGCAAAATAGTAGTGATATCGAATTAAACTTATCTATATGTGGATTGACGTAAAAATAAAATCAATCTAATAATGCCGTTATCAAAAAATGGTGCATAAATGTAAATAATTATGATCTATACGATAAAAAGCATTATGTTACATAGGAGGTACAGAAAAAATTGATGAATTGTAAAATAAGAAAATGGAAATTGTCAGACGCAAAAGATTTAGCTTCGGTTATATCAAATAAAAAAATACAGGATAATCTTCGGGACGGATTGCCATACCCTTATACGGAGCAGGACGCGACGGATTATATTTCCGCTATGCTTTCGGAAGATGAAAATGAAACCTTCGCTTTTGCCATTACGACAGACAACAAAGCCATCGGAAGTATTGGAGCTTTTCGGCAGAAAAATATACATAAACATACTGCTGAAATAGGATATTACATTGCAGAGGAATACTGGGGAAAAGGACTTATGACAGAAGCTGTAAAACAAATATGCTCGTATATTTTTGACAAAAGCAACATTGTCCGTATATATGCAGAGCCGTTTTCGTATAATAAAGCTTCATGCCGCGTACTTGAAAAAGCGGGATTTCTATATGAAGGCACATTGAGAAGCAACGCAATAAAGAACGGAAAAACAATTGATATGTTAATGTATTCACGTTTAAAAACCGATAAATGAAAACAGGTCGGTTTTACAAATTCAGGTATTAATACCGCCTTCAGCTAATGACAAGACAGACGCTATGACTACTAAAGGTACTGTAGAGCCGGCGCGTCTGTAAATTAAAATCTGTAAATATATAGGAGAAATAGAAATGTACACTCTTTTACTATTGCTTATTTACATCGCTTTTATAAGTCTTGGTCTTCCGGATTCTCTGCTTGGTTCGGGATGGCCTGCAATACATAACGACTTGAATGTTCCTGTTTCTTTTATGGGGATAGTTTCCATGATAATATCAGGCGGAACAATTATATCAAGTTTATTTTCGGATAAGCTTACAAGGAAGCTCGGTACACGAATAGTAACTGTAATAAGCGTTTTTCTTACGGCAATCGCTCTTTTCGGTTTTTCCATTTCAAATCAATTCTGGAAGATCATTGTGTTTGCAATTCCTTATGGACTCGGCGCAGGAGCTATAGACGCGGCGCTCAATAACTATGTTGCTATCTATTATTCATCTAAACATATGAGCTGGCTTCATTGCTTTTGGGGGGTGGGAACGATTGTCAGCCCTTTTGTTATGAGCTATGCATTAACTAACTCAAGCTGGAACAACGGATACCGCATTGTCGCTTTCATACAGTTCGGTATCGGTCTGCTTCTCCTGGCCACGCTCCCTGCCTGGAAAATCAATACTGAAAAAATCGAGGTAAATGCAAGCGGTATCGGCTTGATCGGCTCACTGAAAATCAAAGGCGTTCCTTTTCTTTTAATTGGATTTTTCGCCTATTGTGCAGCAGAAGCAACGGCAATGTATTGGTCAAGCACCTATTTTGCAGAGGTGAAAGGAATAGCCACGGAACAGGCGGCTCGGTTTGCTTCTCTTTTTTATATAGGTATAACCGTTGGCAGATTTCTCGGCGGATTTTTTATGAATAAGCTCGGCGACAGAAAAATGATTATTCTCGGTACATTCATTTTATCCTGCGGAATTATTTCATTGCTGATTCCCACAGAAAACCCGTTTGCTTCACTCGCCGGCTTTATTATTATCGGATTAGGCTGCGCGCCGATTATCCCTGCATTATTCATTCAACTCCGAATAATTTCGGTGCGGAGAATTCCGGAGCAATTATCGGAATTCAAATGGCAAGCGCCTATGTGGGTTCAACATTTATTCCTCCGTTATTCGGTCTTCTCGGCAATTTAATAAGTTTTGCAATACTTCCCATATTTATCTTAATTTTTGTTATTTTAATGATAAGTATGATTGAACTGACATTTAAAATCACCGCAAAAGAAAATAGCATTGAGAAGCTTTAACACACGGTTCTCTGTTTCATTACAAGACAAAAAGCCGGCGCTTTTGCCTTCAGTCTCATATTTATTATTAAAGAAAAGCATAAATACCGTCGAAAATAAAAGCCATTGTTAAAGCATACCCGTATTCGCATAAATATAAGATATATAATTTCAAAAATAAGACTGCTAAAAAACAACCCTGCTGAATATATATCAGCAGGGTATAAAAGCCTGACGAAGCAGACAAAAAATTGTCTTAATATTATTTGCACAATACAATAGAAAATGTATTTCCGCTGTTGTCTGATTTCAAGTTCATATAACCTCCCTGTTTAACTGTGATTTCCCTTGCAAGATAAAGTCCTATTCCTATTCCCTCAAAATTTCTGCTGTTCATTCCTCTATAAAATCTGGAAAATATTTTATTACGTTCGTTTTCCGGAATAGGCGGATTTTTATCAGTAACCTCAACAGACGCAAACATTCCATAGCTTTTTACGGTTAAATTAATCCCCGATCCACGCCTCGAATATTTAACCGCATTATCCAGAAGATTAAAAACAGCCTCCGCTGTCCAGTTACGGTCATGGGGAAGTATAATATCTTTTTCTTCCATGTAAATAATTTCATTGCAATTTTTCTTTGCCCTTGCATAAATATCCTTAACGGATTTCATTACAGTTTCATTCAGGCTTTGATTACGAATGTTTAAATGAATCAGGCCGCCTTCTAATCGTGAAATTTTTATCATATTTTCAGAAAGAAAATTCAATCTATCCACAGACATGCGGATTATTTCAATATATTCATCATGCTTTTCCATACTTAACGATTTATCCTTTAAAAAACCGCTGTACATAATTAGATTTGCAATGGGCGTTTTAAGCTGATGAGATATATCAGAAACCAGGGATTTAATATTTTCCTGTTCCTGAATTGACGTTTCATTTTTCTTTTTTAAAATTCTGACAAGCTTTATTATTTTGCTTTGCAATTTAGAAATTAACGTATCCTCGTTGTCCGGAAATACCTCCTTTTCTTCTAATTCAGTCAGAATATCCGTAAGTCTGGATAAATCATGAACAATACCGGCTATATATTTATCGTCCAATCTATGAATACAGAAAATAACCAAGCATAATAAAAGCATTCCGGCTGAGGAGCAAATTAAAGCCTTAAAGCTTTCCGAATAAACGTAAACAAGCGCAGAGCATATTGCAGAAACGATCAAGGAAAATGCAAATATAAACTTGATCCATCCGTTAAAATTTCTTCTATCCATTTCATTCACCGAATGTATAGCCTATTCCGAAAACCGTTATAATATATTCCGGATTTTTAGGATCTGACTCAATTTTCCGCCTTAATCTTCTGATATGTACATTAAGCGTATTTTCATCTACAAAATTTTCATTGCAGTCCCAAATTTTTTCTATTATAGAATTTCGTGTAAGAACCTGCCCCTTGTTTTTTATCAGCAGCTCTAACAGCTTAAATTCAGTGACGGAAAGCTTTATCGGTCTGTTATTCAGCGCCGCCTGCATCCTGTAAAAATCTACAGACAAATTCTTATAGCAAAAAATATCGTTTTGCTTACTGCCTTGACTGCGCCTTAAAACTGCTTTTATACGCTGATTTAAAATTTCCACTGAAAAGGGCTTAGAAATATAATCGTCGCATCCATATTTAAAGCCTTCTATCATATCATTCTCAGTATCATTTGCAGTAAGAAAGATAACGGGTATATCCGAGGTTTTCCTGATATAGCCGCAAAGCTCAAGCCCGCTGCCGTCCGGAAGATTAACGTCAAGAACAACTAAATCATATTTCCGATTGAGTTTATCTTTAGCCTCTGATACTGAATATACGCAGAATGCCTCATACCCATGATTTTCAAGATAAACCTTAATTCCTCCGCAAATTATAACGTCGTCCTCAACTATAAGAATGCTTTGCATATAATTTCACCTCAAATAGATTATAGCATAAAAACTGCGCGCCGTAAAGCGCGCAGTTTTAAATTTTATTCGCCGCTTCTCAGACGTTCCGTAACGCTTTCCTTTGAAAGAGTCCTGTAAACGGCGGCTGGAACGAGCATGCATATTGCCAATATAACTACCGCAATTCCAATCATCAGTTCCCACGGATAATTAAAGACAGCATAGTCCGCAGTTTTCTGAGCCAGTCTTGCCACAGCGTAAACTATAGCGTTTCCTAAGGTCAATATCAAGCCGATTGTAATTGTACCGTAATAAACGCCCTCGAACATAAGCATTTTCCTTATCTGCTTTTTTGTCATACCTACGCTTTCCATAACTGCAAGCTCCTGCCTTCTCGTAAATACTCCGGTCAGCATAACGTTTATGAAGTTTATAACACCGATCAGTATAAGTATAATTGAAATTCCCGCAGTGAGTACGTTCATAGACGTCATGGACGATTTAAAATCCGATATCATTTCAGATTTAACATCAAGGTGCAGAACGGAAGGATTAGTTTTGGTAAGTTCTTTTATCCTCAAAGTCACATAGCTTTCAGCCTTAGGATCACAGTCGGCAATTATATTATCCACCGACAGATTGTCTGAAAGCCTTTCGATAGCGCTGTCGCTTACCAAAATGCATGCCGGCGCTCCTCCCATCTGCCAATAATATCCTATATTTATACCATAATCCTCATTATAAAGCGGGCATGATCCAACTTCTAAAGATATTGATTTGTTGCTTTTCGTATCAGTCAATGTAATGCTTTTCCCTTTAACCCGGTCTGCCTGTTCCTTTGTTTTTACATAACCCAGAAAACAAATCTCCCCTTTTTCAAAACGGTCGATATCAATTTTCTGAGAAGCCTTTTTATTATATAGCTCCATCATATTCCGGTCAACCGCAATAACAGGCGCAGCATACGGGTTTTCATTATAATACGAAATCATATCCTGAATCTCGTTCTTATCCTCGGCAGTATTTTCAATGAACGGCATAAATAATTCTTCGTCAAACTTTATATTTGCGTCAACAGAATGGTTTACCATTACCCTTTCCACTCCGTCAATCCTTCTTATATCTTCCGCAAGCTTATTCGCGGCTTCAACAAAGATTTTTTCCTGTTCATCGCTGTTTTCGCTGCCGCCTGAGTTAGTATATACAGTATAATCGTTAGGAAGATAAAAATTAACGTAATTCTCAAGCTTCATGCTGCCGATAAAAGCATTAGTGGAAAGAAACGCCATCGTTCCCATAAAAAGAGAAGCAAATACAAGCGAGGCTCTTTTCTTTTCCCTAAATACGTTCCTATATGCCATTTTATAAAGCTTGCCGCCGTCTGTTGATTTTTTCGGCTTGATTTTTTCCGAATTCTGACCGTTATATTTCAAGGCTTCTACCGGAGAAACCCTGCCGGCCAGTCTTGAAGGCTTTCGACAGCTTAAGGCAACGGTTATTATACCGAATAAAACAGTACCGATATATATAAACGGATTAAAGCTTATGTCTGTAGGCATAGCCCCGCTTCTGCCGCTGCCAAACATTTCCAGTGCATAAGGCACTACAGCAAATGAAATGACCGTACCCAGCGCTATTCCTATAGGAATACCGAAAATAGATAACCTCAAAGCCTGATTTTTAACAATTTTCCTTATTTGTTTAGGAGAAGTACCGATAGTTTTAAGCATACCGTAAAAGCGTATATCCTTTGTTACCGATATATACATAACGTTATAGATAAGCAGATAACCGCTGAGTATAATAATCAAGCCTATCATACCTATAATTACGGCCATAACTATGAAATTCGATCCGTTTTCATCCTGAACATCATAACTGCTTATTATTTCCTGACCTTTTTCAAGAGTAAGCTTTTCCGAAAGCTCGTCCAGTAATTTTGCCTGTGAACCGGTTTTAGACGACATTGATAAAGTTCCGTTATCTTTGACCGTCAATCCCAGACTATCTGTATAAGCTTTGGAGACGAATCCCTGAAATCCTCCGGCCGTAAAGCTGTAATCTGTAAAATAGCCGGACAGGCTGAAGACTTTTTCATTTCCTCCGACAGTTACCGCTATATCCATACCTATCTCCGGTTTTTTTAAATCTAATGCGTCCAGAGCAGCTCTTGAAAGCATAATTTCACTTTCTCCGGAAGGATAGGATCCCTTAATATCACTGACGGCCGGCGAGAAATTTTCATCGAATTCAGTTTTATTATAATAATCCAGCGCTATTACCGTTTCAGAATTCTTTTTGCTTTGCGCTGTTCCCGTATTGATTTTTATACCGGCTGCGTTCAGGTGTCTGCATTCTCCAGCCTTTAAAATTTGATCCTCTGTAGGGTTGTCAAGATAAATAGTTGATTTTGTACCCTGCTCTCTCAGCATCATTATATTCATGTTTTTTCCAAGACTGAAGCCTATACTGAATACCGTTGTAAACATGAAGGTAGTAAGTATAATGGCTAATACCGCAAACATATTGCGAATCCGGTTTTGCTTTAACGAACGACGGCTAATGCGTTTTACAGCTTCCTGATTATTGTTTTTAAGCATTTTTATCACCCCAATTCCACTTTTCCGTCCTCAATGCGTATCATACGGTCAGCCATAAGGGCGATTTCCTCATTATGCGTTATCATAACTATTGTCTGATTAAATTCTCTGCTCGTAACTTTAAGAAGCGATATAACGTCCATGCCTGTTTTACTGTCAAGATTACCGGTCGGCTCATCTGCAAGTATTATCGCTGGCTTCGATGAAAGAGCGCGGGCTATTGCAACTCTCTGCTGCTGCCCGCCTGAAAGCTGGTTTGGCATTGCCTTGAGCTTCTTATCAAGTCCGAGAGTTTTTATTATCGTATCAACATAATTTTTATCAATCTCCGAGCCGTCAAGCTCAATAGGCAATACAATATTTTCATATACATTCAGAACCGGCACAAGATTGTAGTTTTGAAATACAAAACCTATATTTCTTCTTCTGAATATTGTAAGCTCCTCGTCGTTCATTTTAAATATTTTTTTACCTGAAACCTCAACATTACCCGAAGTAGGTCTGTCAAGACCTCCCAGCATATTTAAAAGCGTTGATTTGCCGCTGCCGGAGGTTCCTATAATAGAAACAAATTCACCGTCCTCAATATTTACAGATACATTATCAAGCGCCTTTACCTCGCTTTCCCCCGTCCCATATATCTTGCAAAGCTTTTCTGCAGTCAGAATACTCATTATAATAAATCTCCTTTCCTTTGATGCTTTTATTATATCATGTACTTCTTACATTCTTATTACGTTTTTTCTGAAAATTTCATTAAATAATAAGATAAGCAGCAAAAAAATAAACCGCCGTATATAGCGGCAGCTTATTTGATTATTTATCTTAAAGTTTTCCTATATTCAAGGGGCGTACAGCCCATCGTCTTTTTAAATATCCTGTTAAAGTTTGAAATATTATTAAAACCGCTTTTAAACGCCGCCTCGGAAGCTGTCATATCAGTATCTGCAAGCATTTCACATACTGATTTTATCCTTAGTCGATTAATATATTCTATTGCGCCCATACCCGCCGCGTGCTTAAACTTGCTCATGAAACAGCTTTTACTCAAATGCGCTATATCCGCGAGCTGTTCAATTGTTATATTTTCGTTAAAACTCTCCCTTATATATTCAAGAACACGACGTATGCTATCATTTCCGACAATATTTCTTTTACATAAATGATGAGTACATCCATTTTCAATTAATAACCAAAACAATTTCAATAGCTCGCTCTTCAATATAAGATCAGATTTTGTATTATTTTCTGCGGAACAGGAAATAATACATGATAAAGATTTCCTGATTTTATTATAGCCCGGATAAGCTATAGATATCGGCAAATCAATTTCATCATATCCCAATATTAATGGACGTATAAGCTCAGAGCCGCTTCTATCGTCTAAGCTTCCCAGCATACTTTGATTAAAAACAACAGTATCATAAATCAGCTTACTATCATTAGGATATATGGAATGAATCATATTAGGACGTATTATAATTATATCGCCGGGCTTCGCTTTTATCAGACTGGTTCCGCATTTAAAGTCACCGGTACCGCTTATTATAATATTTATTTCAAATTCAGAATGCCAATGTAACGGAACATACAAAAAGTAATCCGGTATAATGCATTTATAATAGCTATACGGAACAAGAATTGAACTATGCCGTCTTTTTTCTTCAATGGATTCCATCTTATTAATCTCCCGAAATATTATAGTATCATAATTCGATACTATAACAGTAGAACTTAAGCTTAATAAGTAGTATTATATCATATATAAGCAAAACGGTCAATACATATTCATAAATCAAAAAGGAGTGCGTTTATATGTCAAAATGGCTTGATAATGCAATATTTTATGAAATTTACCCTCAATCCTTCAAGGATTCTAATGCAGACGGAATCGGCGACTTTCAAGGAATTATAGAAAAACTGGATTACATCAATGAACTTGGCTGTAACGCCCTATGGATTAATCCGTGCTTTGAATCACCTTTCGGAGACGCCGGCTACGACGTGTCAGATTATTGCTCTGCAGCCCCCAGATACGGAACTAACGAGGATCTAAAGCGGATCTTTACCGAAGCTCATAAACGCAATATGCATGTTCTTCTGGATCTTGTTCCCGGTCATACGTCAGTAGAGCATAAATGGTTCAAGGAATCAATGAAAGCCAAGCGCAACGAATACAGCGATCGCTATATAGGACAGACAGTATATGGGAAGAGCCTGAAGGAATGGGTTGTATACGAGGAATATCTGACAGAGACGGTTCCTGTGTTGTTAATTTCTTTTCTCATCAGCCGGCGCTTAATTACGGATTCTACAAAATAAACCGCCCGTGGCAGCAGTCTATGGACGATAAAGGTCCGCGCAATACCCTTGAGGCAATGAAAGACGTAATGCGTTTTTGGCTTAATATGGGGTGCGACGGATTCCGTGTGGATATGGCCGGATCATTGGTAAAAAATGATGAGGAGGGTAAGGGAACCATAAAGCTCTGGCAAAATGTAAGAGAATTCCTTGACCGTGAATTTCCAGACGCGGCAATGGTTTCCGAATGGGGCGAGCCTGATAAATCGCTGCTGGGCGGTTTTCATATGGATTTTCTGCTCCATTTTGGACCGTCACATTATAATGATTTATTCAGATGTGATGAGCCATACTTTTCAATCAGGGGAAAAGGCGATATATCAGAATTTGTAAATAAATATAAAGAATGCTATGAAAAATCTCAAAGAAAAGGTCTGATTTGCATTCCGTCGGGAAATCACGATATGGACAGACTTGCAAAACGTCTGAATGAAAATGAATTAAAAATAGCATTTGCATTTTTATTGTCTATGCCGGGAGCCCCGTTTATTTATTACGGCGATGAAATCGGCATGAAATATATTGATAATCTGGAATCTGTTGAAGGAGGATACGACAGAACAGGTTCGCGCTCCCCTATGCAGTGGGATAATTCTACTAATGCCGGATTCAGTTGCGCGCCGTCGGAGAAGCTTTATATTCCCGTTGATATATCAAATGAGCGTCCTACAGTTGAACAACAGAAAGCAGACGATAATTCGTTATATAATGAAATTAAAAAACTCATTAAAATCAGGAAGTCATATAAATCTCTGCAAAGCAAGGGTGAAATAGAATTTATTTGTGCTGAGAAACATAAATATCCGTTTGCATATATAAGGAGCTTTGAAAATGAAAAAATTCTTGTTATTTTCAATCCCTCCAATAATAAACAAGATTTTAATTGTAACTTAACTCTCAAAAATACCGTTTATCACTTTGGAGAAGAAATAACAAGCGACAACGGAACAATATCTGTTCCGGGGACATCAGCAGGATTTTATTTAATTTAAAAATATTCTGAAAAAAGGATTGCTAATGAATAGGCAATCCTTTTTATTAATTATGATGGTGCGCTGAACTTCAAACGGATTGCGTTGACGATCTGCTTGTTAAAATCGTCCACGCAAGGACAGTAAAAGTAAAAATACGATAAGTTCGGTGAAAATGGAAAAATCATTTTTTTGAACATATGGACGGGTTTGTCAATTGTTGCACAATAAATAAAACGCCTCAATTGAGGCGTTTTTAAATAAATATTTATTCTTCCGTTTCTGCTTCCTCTGATTCAGCCGCAAGCTCAATATCATCAAAATCAAATTCGAGACATGAACCGCAGTTGGGACAATCAATTGAGCCTTCTTCGAGCATATACTCGTCCAGAATCACAGTATCTCCGCATTCAGGACAGCAAACCTCATAAAGCTCATCATTATCAAAGTCATAATCTTCGTCTTCATCTTCGCAGTCACATTCGCAATCGCAGCCGCAGTCGTCAAAGTCATACAGATCTTCTTCAACCTCGCCTAAATCCGAATCCAGAATATCACAAAGCTCAGAAAGCTCGTCTACCTGTGCCTGAAGATCGTCAACACAGTTGACCATTTCCTGCATAACCTCTGTCATTTTCATAAGAGCCTTACCCTCTTTTGTGGTGGTATCAATTTCCATACCGTCAAGCAAGCCCTTTAAATATGACATTTTTTCAGTAAGCTTCATAAGAATCTCCTTTCACAGCTCAAAATAACCTGCCGC
>ERZ860023.776-NODE-776-length-16663-cov-1.436356_pt1 | contig 16663 bp, 21 predicted proteins | sample MGYA00509983_ERZ860023 | MGnify/ENA primary metagenome ERZ860023 (study PRJEB30046, sample SAMN00715180) | human gut metagenome | study: EMG produced TPA metagenomics assembly of the A metagenome-wide association study of gut microbiota in type 2...
CTACTCAGGGTGTATTATCACTGTTACAGTAATTCAGATTTTTATATTAAAAAAGTCGGCAGTTTATCTGTCGACTTTTTTATTTGCCGGGAATCAGGAGAATTTCAGCTTTAGATACAAAATAAAAATTAATTTTTCAGTATATTTAAAATAGTATGAACTCGATGGGAGAAAGTATGCATATCTTTTATTTTCCCAAAGCCATTTGCTGCGATTTGTCTGCGTTCTGTGTCATGCTGTAAATAATAACGTATTTTTGAAAGAAAATCTTCGCTGTTTTCATAAAAGACAAAGTCTTCGTCAGATATAAAAAAATCCAGAAAATCATTTTGATAATTGGTTAGTAAAAATCCACCACTTCCCATAATATCCATACCGCGTAAAGGAATGCCGGACTGGATACTTTTTAATGTGATGTTTAAATTGATGCAGGTATTCTTAAATACGAGAGGCATAACAGAATACCAGTCGATCGGACCAACATATTCTGCAGCGGGCATGTCAGCAGGAGGATTATGTGTATATAATTTTAACTGGAATTGCTCAGAAGCTGCTTTGAGTAAATCATGTCTTTCATTGCAGGTGATTTTTCTGCATAGGAAATAATTTGCATATACATATGCAGGACTTTCAGTGCCATCAGGCAGTGGTTGATAAGGAATGCATTTCTGCAGATCAGCTAAGACAGGGGCAGTGAGAAGATCTTCCAGAAAAAAAGTGCCATATACGTTCTGCTGTGCATTCATGATAGAATCCAGATATCCACGGGTATAATCACTGATCGAGGTGAGCCTGTCATAAAAATTATGATCTTCATTATAAAGAGAACCAACGAAGGAAACTTCGGAGGACAGGCGCAAAGCCAGTTCTGGAGAACAGGTCATGGAGGAAAGCCGTTTAACATTTGCAGCTAACGGAAGATAATATACCGTTGGTATGCCAGCATTTTTAAAGGTAAGATATGTTGTTTTATCAAATAGAAAGACATAATTGCAGGAATTGATAAGACTGCAGGAATACAGGGCTGTTAAAGGGCAGTCATAGATGTAGGATACATAAGGAATGCCGTATTTTTGACAGCAGTTGGATAAAACGGGAAAATAGTTAAAGGAGAATACAAAGTCATAATTATTATGTTCTGCAAAGTCATAGAATGCAGTCTCAAATGCTTTGTCGAAACGTTCATTATAAGCAGGATGGAAGAACAGATCGCAGCTTACATGGCTGGCTTCAAAGCATCTATCATATCCTGTTTTGCAAAAGCTGGGGTGTCTAAAAATATTATTTTCATTGTTATCCTTTCGTAATACCATAAGCCATAGAGATGATCTGTAAAGGCGTTCTGGATAATTGTGATACTGTGTTACAGTCTGCAGACCGTTTTGGGCAATCTCAATCCTTTCTTTTTCGTGAGAAAGATAATATTCGGTTTTTTTGAGTAGTTCATCCTCACTGGAATAACATACAAGATCATATCCAGGAGTAAAATAGTCACTTAGTTCAGGCTGGTAATTGGTCAGGAGAAATCCACCACAGCCTAATATATCAAAAATTCGTAAGGGGAGACCTGAACGGATAGATTTTGAGGTAATATTCAGATTAATCTTACTGTAATGGAAAATGAGTGGCATTTCAGTAAGTGTCTTCACAGTTCCACCATTGATTACAGGTAATCCTTTTGTGTTACTTCCGGTATAAAGATTTACGGGAAAACGGGAACCTAGCAGTTTCATGGTTTGCTGGCGCTCCAGCGCAGATACACTCGGTTCTAATATAAATTGTGCAAGTAATGAGCGTATGTTTTCGGGTGTTTCTTTTTCAAATGTATATTTGCTTTCCAGAACAGGTCTGAGGGCATCTACCAAAGTGTCTGATAAAAGTTCTTCCAGAAAATTATAACCGTAGACTTTTGACTGGGCGAGCATAATGCTGTCGAGATATCCGTGCAGATAATCAGGAAGACAACTCAATTCATAAAGACTGCATTTTTCGGTGTATAGGGAGCCAACAAAGGAAATGTCACCTGTAAAACGGGAAATGTCAGAAGATGTTGCAGCTTGAATGACAGAAAACCAGCGGGATGGATTGCTGGCAAGTGGCAGATAAAAGATACAGTCCGGATTATACGGATGAAAGGTATTATATTGTGCTCGGTCAAACAAAAAATGCGATTCCATGGATTGCAGATCGCAGACGAATATAACTCGGCAATCGGACTGTCCACAGTCCAGCAAATATATCGTAAATGGAAGATATTGCATACCTCTGAAATAAATGGATAAAAATTAATGCTGAATATAAAATCATAACTGTGTGCAAATAAAGTGTCAGTTAAAAGTCGGACGCCTTCAGAAGGAGTAAAATCTTTATTATAAATTTCGACGGTAATTTCATCAACGTTATTTCCAAGTCCTTTCAAAGATTGGATGATATCGGGTTCGCAGATACTGCCATAGCGGTAAAATAATATGTTCATACCGGACACTCCTGTCAACATAATTGCTTTTTATATGTAGTTATTATATACTAAATATCCGGTAAGTTACAAGCAGGGAAATATGGAACCGTATATGAATTTTTTTATAGAGGTTATGAGAAAACCTTAAAAGTACGATAATAATATTAGTACTATGGCAGCAGGATGCTGCAAGATAAAGCAGGAGGCTTATATGTTAAATGGAAAAACAATCTTAGTAACAGGTGGGACAGGTTCTTTTGGAAATCAATTCGTAACATATGTTTTAGAACACTATGATCCGAAGAAAATCATTATATATTCCAGGGATGAGTACAAGCAGTTTATCATGGCAAATAAATTTAAAAAATATGGAGATAAGCTGCGCTTTTTTATTGGTGATGTGAGAGATAAAGAAAGGCTGTACCGCGCATTTGACGGTGTGGACTATGTAGTACATGCGGCAGCGTTAAAGCAGGTGCCGGCATGTGAATACAATCCTATGGAAGCTGTGAAGACCAATATTAACGGAGCAATGAATATTGTGGATGCTGCACTTGACTGTGGAGTAAAAAGAGTAGTCGCATTATCAACTGATAAGGCGGTAAACCCAATTAGTCTTATGGTGGAACAAAACTTGTATCTGATAAGTTGTTCATTGTGCGAATGCATATGCAGGTGCAAAAGATGTATGTTTTTCTATTGTGCGGTATGGAAATGTTGCAGGAAGCCGTGGTTCTGTGATTCCTTTTTTCAGAAACATTGTAGAAAACGGGGGAAGATCACTTCCGATTACGGATTATCGTATGACAAGATTCTGGATCAGTCTGGATGAGGGGGTGCAGCTTGTTATAAAAGCTCTTTCAGAGGCAAAGGGTGGAGAAACGTTTATCTCAAAAATTCCTTCTTTTAAAATAACGGATCTTGCGCAGGCGATACTGCCGGGGTGCGATATGCCGGAAGTTGGTATCCGGGAGGGAGAAAAACTGCATGAAATCATGGTTACAAGAGAAGATTCTATGATGACATACGAGTATGAAAAACATTTTATTGTTTATCCGCATTTGACTGGTGGGATGATTCAAGAATCCAGCCGGGAGGGAAAAAAGTAGAACAGGGATTTGAATATAGTTCTGGAAAGAATACGGAATGGCTTTCTGTAGATGATATCGCAGAAAGACTAAAGAATGTAAAAGAACACTAATTGATAGTGAAGGTATGGAGGAAGAATTATGATACAGTATTGTAAACGCTGCTGTCTGCCAAGTACAAAACCTCATTTGGCATTTGATGAAGAAGGAATATGTAATGCGTGTCGAAATTATGAAAATCGTAAAAATGTAGATTGGGATGAGCGAAAAAAAGAGTTAATGGCTATATTGGACAGATATAGATCTAAGGATGGAAGTAATTGGGATTGTATTATTCCGGTAAGCGGTGGTAAAGATAGTACCTATCAGGTAGTCACCATGTTAGAACTGGGAATGAATCCATTGTGTGTTACTGCGACAACGTGCGATCTTACTGATATTGGACGAAGAAATATTGAAAATATAAAAAAAATGGGTGTGGATTATATTGAGGTCCAACAAACCGTATTGTCCGCGCAAAATTAAACCGGATAGGACTGCTGGAAGTAGGGGATATTTCATGGCCGGAACATGTAAGTATTTTTACCGTACCGGTGAGAATGGCAGTTAATTTTAATATTCCGTTGATCATCTGGGGAGAAAATTCCCAAAATGAATATGGAGGACCTGCAGCAGCAGTAGAAAACAATGTATTAGATCGTAGATGGTTAGAAGAGTTTGGAGGAATGTTAGGGCTTCGTGTAAATGATCTGGTTGGTCAGGAAGGAATTACGAAAAAGGATTTAATACCATTTACATATCCATCAGATGAAGAATTAAAGCGTGTAGGGGTAACTGGTATTTTTCTTGGTTATTATATTCCGTGGGAAGGTCTGCATAATGTCTTAGTGGCGAAAGCACATGGTTTTGAGAGCTGGGGCAAAGTAGTAGAGGGTGATTATGACGATTATGAAAATCTTGATAATTATCAGGCAGGGATACATGAGTATTTTAAATTCCTGAAATTTGGTTTTGGGCGCTGTTCAGATCAGGCATCCATGCATATCCGCAGAGGAAGAATATCAAGGGATGAAGCAATGAAAATCGTAAAAGAACGGGATGGAGCTTTTCGATGGACGTATCTTGATAAAAGACTTGAAGATATTTTGGAACCGTTGGATATTACTGTGGATGAATTTATAAAGGTTTGTGATGAATTTACCAACAAAAAACTGTTTTTGACGGATAAAAATGGAAAATTGATCAAAGACAAAAAAGGAAATCTGACTAAAATTAATTATGATAATGTAGAAGAGGATCATTAAAATAAAATGGAAACAGCAATTATTGATTATGGAATGGGTAATCTCTTGTCTGTTCAGCGTGCTTTTGAAAAGTGTGGTTCGGATGCTGTTATCATTGATAATCCGTTAGAACTCCGGGAGGCAGAATATATTGTGCTTCCCGGAGTTGGTGCATTCCCGGATGCTATGGAAAATCTGAAGAAAAATGGATGGACAGAGGAGTTAGAGAGGGCAGTAATAGAGAAAGAAACACCACTTCTTGGAATATGCCTGGGAATGCAGTTACTGGCTGATAAAAGTTATGAAGTACGGGAGTGTCAGGGTCTGGGATATATACCTGGAGAGATTGTACGTTTTGTGCCTGAAACAGGAAATGAACGGATTCCTCATGTTGGATGGAATGATATTATAAAGAAACAGGAACAACCGATATTGGATGGAATAGAAGATGGTACAAATTTTTATTTTGTACATAGTTATCATTTTAATGCGAAAAGACCGGAGAATGTTGTTACTGTAACTCCATATTGTGGAGAATTTGTGTCAGTGGTAATAAGAGATAATATTGTGGGGACGCAATTTCATCCCGAAAAAAGCCAGAAGGCAGGTTTTAAGTTAATAAAAAATTTCTTGAAAATGTAAGACGAGGATAAAAAATGCTGAAAGTGCGGGTTATACCAACATTGTTATATAAATCAGTAGGACTTGTAAAGGGAGTAGGTTTTAATTCCTGGAGAAGGGTTGATACTGTTTACCGGCAATCAAAGTTTACAATATGCGTGAAGTAGATGAACTGATATTATTGGATATTGAGGCAACTAATGAAAAAAGGGATCCGGATTATGATGAAATCAGGGATTTTTCAAGAGAGTGTTTTGTCCCATTTTGTGTAGGTGGTGGTATCTGCATATTGAACAGATTCGTCAGCTGCTGCGGGCTGGGGCGGATAAAGTGGCGATTAATACAGCAGCATATAATGATATTGCACTTATAACAGAAGGAGCGGATCTGTTTGGATCACAATGTATCGTTGCAAGTATAGATTGCCGTAATATTGATGGAGAATACCACTGCTTTTCAAATGATGGAACGGTAGATACAGGTTATATGGTAGAAGAGTGGGCAAAAAAAGTGGTGGATGCAGGTGCAGGTGAAATATTGCTCACATCTGTGGAACGTGATGGTACAATGCAGGGATATGATATAGAATTGATTCGCAGAGTAACATCATGCGTATCAGTTCCGGTAATCGCATCCGGTGTGCAGGAAATTATGAACACATGAGAGAAGCAGTTATGGATGGAGGAGCTTCCGCTGTCGCTGCGGCAAGTATTTATCATTTTACAGAGCAGACTCCCAGGGAGGCAAAAGAATATTTACAGGAACACGGGGTGGCAGTCCGGTTGATGTGATTTTAAACAGTATGGGACAATGGAATGCAGAGAGTATAGAAAAAGAATTGGAACAGATATGAGGAAGATTGTTGAGACAGGAGAGGGTGGATTATCTTTTCTGGAGTTGTTATTGGACGAAACATTATGCGCTGGTAAAGTGTGTATACCGGGAGATTTGGTAAAACAGGCAGGAGGGATAAATCCTGTTCTAAAAGCGGGAGAAAAATATGAGCTTTTATTGCGTATCGCAGAAAAGACACATATTTCTTTTCGGACTGTTACAGAAAATGAACCTGTAAATTCGATAAGTATGTTGTATTTGAAGATGATGATCCCAGGATGAAAGCCTGCTATGGATGGGAGACAGACTGTTATATTGCGTCTAAATATTCAATACAGCTTCAGGAGTATGGTGTGTTTGATGAAGTGATAGAAGCTATATTGCTGGATGCTGAAAAAAGAGATGCGTATGATGAGACAGTTCGATATTTGGAGATGTTAATGAAAAAAGGGCGGGAATATTATCGGATTGATGATATGACGAAGCCTGTACTTATTTATAAAGGTGATGACATATGCCATAATGTGCTGACGGTATTTGCAGAGCAATTTGGAGCAGCATTAGAACAGGAAGGAAAAAATGTTATTTATTTTGATATGGGAAAAGAACCAATTGAAAGTGTGACCCGATATGTAAATCAGCATTTTTGCGCAATTATAGGGGTACAATCCTATATGTTTTCTATTAAGCTAAAGGATGAGACAGAGTATTTGCATCAATATATTTACGGACCTAAATTTAATTTTATATTTGATCATCCGATTTGGCTCAAGAATCATTTGCAGCATCACTTAGATCTGTTTTGTGTGTTAACTCACGATAGTGACTATGTGAATTTTGTACATAAATATTTTAAGATGGATGCGGTATTATTTCCACCTGCTGGAATTGAGATTCCAGGAATAGAAGAAAAGAAGTATGATCTTACATTTGTTGGAACATACAATGATTACAGAAGTCAGCTTCCGGTTATACATCAGATGAACAGAAGTATGCGTTTCTTTGCAAATCATTTATTACTTCTCATGAGAAAAAATGCGTCATTATCGGCAGAAGAAGCTTTTAACAGGACAGTAGAAGAACAAGGTGTCATATTGACACAGGAAGAGTATCTCAATCTGTTTTACGAGATGCGACGTGTATTTTATTGTGTTATTCACTATTATCGGGAAAAAATATTACGTATCATTATAAATGGAGACATAAAAATAGATTTATTTGGAGATAGTTGGAAAGAATCAGCTTTTTATAGTCATCCCAATGTCAGATGCCATCCGGATATTACAGTAGAAGAAAGTATCACAGTCTGGAAACGGTCGAAACTTTCCTTGAATATTATGTCATGGCATAAAGCCGGTTTTACAGAAAGAATGGCTAATATTATGCTTGCGGGAGCGGTTCTTGTCACAGATGACAGTACATATTTACGAGGACGCTATGATGAAAATGACATGTTGATTTTTAAGTTAGATCAGTGTGAAAAACTGCCGCAGCGAATTGCGGAGTTGTTGGCAGATGATGAAAAACAGAGATGTATTGCTCAAAATGGGAAAAAGAAGACTAGATGTGCGCATACTTGGGGAAAGAGAGCACAGGAATTTTTAGAGTTATTAAACAACAGGTAAATAAATAGGAGAGATTGACCGATATATATTATAGCATTTTGCAGAAAGGAAAAGTCACAGGAGTGACAGAGAACATCATGGAAGATAATAAAAAGGAAAAGATTGAGGCACTACAGGTATTGACGGAATTTAATGAGCGTTTAGTAAAAAATATGAAAATTATTGTAAAAGAATTATCGGGAGAACGTTTGGACGATACTGATAATTTCTTAAGTGCAATTGTAAATGCGATTAACTGGGAAATTGAAGTTGTAAATGGAACGATGGATGTTTTAAACGAAGGACATGCCAGAGTCGATAAGGAAAAATTTAATCAGGCAGTTATTGCATTGGGAAGCGCTATCACGTTAAAAGATGATAGTAAGATGGCAGAGGAATTTAAAAAGGTCATTCCTTTATTCGAAGAATTGGGAAAGGCAGCAGAAGAGGTAACTGAATAAAAATTACAAGACCAGCTTTTATAATTATTGAAGGCTGGTCTTTGTAAAATACAGGATGATGCTAGATCTATGTTAGTAATTGGTTATGAACAGGACACAATATCAGTATTAATTCCACATACTGCAGATAGAATAACGGGATGAGAGTCTTTTGTTTAAAAAGGACAAAGAAATATCAGGATTATCCGTTGTAAAGTACGCAATCGCATTCATAATATCGGAGCAGCAATGTCCGTGATTAGAGATAACTTTAGCTCCTTTTTGGCGGATAGAATCATATGATTCCGGAGCAGCAAGGAATTGTTCTACATGATATCGCAAAGTTGCTTTTTGGCATTTGATAACATAATCCATGGGAACTTCCGCAAAACGGCTTGGGGTAGTATCAGGAATGAGCCAGTCGGTAACAGCAATACTCATTTTGCCAAACATCAGACCTTCTGCCATTACACTTGACTCGTCAGAAACCACAAGGTCACACATGGCGAGTGCCGTCATAATACTTTCCTCTGGCTCAATATAATATACATTGTCATATTTTCCTTCATGCAGAGCCCGCATCTGTCTGATATTCTCAATAATGTGAGAGTAGCGATCTGACCAGTGAGCCTGTTTGATAAGCAGATTCACATTCAGGGAAGCCAGTGCTGTGATAAAATCATCTTCTTTTCCATCGTTTTCCCAGGAAGGAGCATAGAGAATAGAAAAGTCATATTTCATATGGAATTTCTCACGAAGTTCAGCAACGCGTCTCAAAAGATCTTGAGAAGAGACCAGATCACTTTTGGGATATCCCAGTTGATAAGTGCCGCATCTTGGATTTGCGTAATACTGGCAGGCACACTGAGACCAGAGATCTGCCCAGATGCCCCCGGGACAATGCCAATATCAAATTTATTCCAGCGTTCAAGCTCCCAAAGGTTTGGCCAGCGGTTATGTCCCTGTGCAAGGTCGTGCAGTAATATGATTGAAAACCTGGAATTTTCCGGGTGGCACACATGCTGGCAGTAGACACCTATTTCAGCTGACTGATAGAGGTCTTTGGTAAATGTTACATGGTATCCGCGCATGATTGCTTCGTCTGCTATTGGTTTTAAATTATAATATTCTCCCATGTCTGTATAAAAGAATGTGATATCCTTTTGACAGGGAATATGTTGGGAGGTACAGGTAAAGTCAGCAGTATTTTCTGGTATCTGTAAAAAATTGTTGGATTCGTGATAATACCGTAAAAGCTGAACGTAATCTTTTATCAATGCAGCATCGTCAGAAACCAAGGACAGCGTTGTAGATGCTAATGGTAAATATGTGTATACGATCTTTGCCGGATACAGTAGCTGATAAAGAAAATCCACATAGCGCATGGAATCAGGAATGTCATTGAAATGTAATGGCAAAAGAGTTTTTATATAATCAGTTGAAAGCAAAATAGTAGACAGATTCCCGTATAAATTAATATTATTTGCTATACTATAGGTTAACAATTGTTTTCCGTCAAAAACCATATCATCCATCATGTCCTGATATACAAAATCAGGATGTGCGATGAGAGATCCATTGCTGTCGATGAAATTACGTGCACAAATAATGCCATTAGCAGAAGGTACGTTTTCTAACATGGATACAAGGATAGGGATTCTGTTCTTTTCATAGGTATGGCTGGAATCATAAAAGCAGATATATTTGTCTGTAGTTGACGAAATATATTCTGAAAATTCCTGTTCGAAATTTTCGGAGGAGATACATGCCATGTTAAGATTTTCATAGGTCTGATGGTGCATGATATCATTAAATATGGAAGAGGTATCCTCGTCATTGTTATAAATGCATACAAGGCTGACAGAAGGTACTATAGATTGTAAAAGTAACGAGGAACATTTTGTATAAAACTCATCATGTCCAAATGATGAGTTATAGATATCTAAACATTTTTTTGCAGTTTCAAAATCATTGGATGAGATACAGTTTGTGATTAATTGTATCATTTCTTCCTGTGGCGATAGATTATTCATATTTTTTTCCAGAATAAAGCTGGTTTGCCTCCTTAAATTTTAGTTGTTGATTTTAAAACAAGTATAAAGAAAAAAAATATATAATTCAATACATAAACTGGATTCATAGATTAAAATTTGATAGAATTAACAGGGAATATGGAACAAGAGGAAAAACTAAGATGAAAATACTTTTTTCAGTGGTATTCGTTTATGAAAACGGAAAAGTATTGCGCAGGCTGGATATGAACGTGTAAAACGGGATTTTACGTTTGAGACAGAGTACAGCGTATGTTTAATAAAATTTAATACATGAGGTGAGAAAGATATGTACGAAGAAGTAATTAAAAAGCTGAACCCAAAACCGAAATTTAATTTAAACTGGTATAAAAATGAAGATTTGTATTCGGAAGGCGATGTAGAAGACGAGATAATTAAATTAATTGCTGAAAATGAACCGGAACATTATACAGATGCGATATATACACATTTTAGCTGGTCTACCTATTACCATTTGACTCATTTACGAAAAAATATTTTGAATTGGTATGACTTTAATAAAGAAAGTGATGCATTGGAAATTGGGTGTGGACTTGGTGCAGTTACAAGCGTATTATGTGGCAAGTGCAAGACCGTTACGGCAGTGGAGTTGTCAAAACGAAGAGCAACGGCAGCGTGGTTAAGATGTCGGGAAAAAGAAAACCTGGAGATCATTGTTGGCAATCTGAATGACATTCAGTTTGAAAAGAAGTTTGATTATATTACATTGATTGGTGTTTTGGAGTATCAGGGGAGTTATACAAATTCAGAAAATCCTTATAAAGATTTTTTGAAAAAAATAAAACAGTTGTTAAAACCAAATGGTAAACTTTTAATTGCGATTGAGAACCAGTATGGATTGAAATATTGGTGTGGTGCGAGAGAAGATCATACAGGTATTCCTTTTGAGGGGATGAATCAATATAGTTTTACACAAAGGGGAGTTCGGACATTCTCCAAAAGTGCACTGGAAAATTTGGTTAAAGAGAGTGGATTTAAAAATACGTATTTTTATTATCCAATGCCGGATTATAAACTTCCGACCGTAATTTACTCAGAAAATTATCTCCCTGAGAATGACAATATGCAAAATTTGCAGTGCTATTATGTGCCAGACAAATCGACACTTATAGCAGATGAAAAAGGATTATACAGAGACGTTATTGACAATGGTGTATTTGAATTTTTTGCAAATTCATTTTTGGTGGAGTGTTCGGATTCACAGGATATTGGAAAAATAACTTTCTCAAGTATGGGAAGCGAAAGACAGGAAAAGTATCGTATTGCAACTCGTTTTACCAAAGAAGGGAAGGTTGAAAAGATTGCATTGACGGAAACTTGTGAACAGGGACATTTAAAACAAATTGTTGAAAATGACCGGGCGTTAGAAAAACATCATAGAAATGTTTTGGAAAGTACATGGCAGAATGGAAAAGTCGTTACGGATTTTGAAAAAAAACCACTGTTAGAAGATAAGGTATTAGAGGCCTGGCATAGTAAAAATATTGACGATGTATATAAGATTTTTGATTTATTATATAAAGAAATATTAGAATCGTCAGATTACATTGATTGGGAAGAGAATATTCTTTATACATTAGATAACAGTACAGAAAAAAATGAAAAGGCATATGGTCCAATTTTGAGAGTGGGTTTCTTGGACATGATTTTAAGAAATGGTTTTTATGATGAAGGAAATGTACGATGGTTTGATCAGGAATGGATACTTGAAGCTGTTCCAGCTAAATTTGTATTGTGTCGGGCGATTGCACAATTTTACTATGCATATCCAAAATTTGAAGAATTTTGTTCCATGCAGACATTACTAGAGAAATATAATATTATGCCGATATATGAGCCATTTCGCATGCTGGAGAGTATGTTTACAGAACTTATATTAGAAGAAAAGCAATGGTTAGAGAGTTCTGTATTTCGAGGAGGAGATAGACAGAAGTACATTGATAATATAAAGAAATTGTTAGAATGTTAGCGTGCTGTTATTCAAGCCGGAAAATGGAGGAAGTTTGAAATGAGCAGTATCATAACGGATAAAGATTTAAGCTATTTTTACTTTGAGATGATAAAAAGCAGTGGTGCACAAACTGTATTAGATGTGGGAATGTTTTTAAAGAAAATGGGCACTGTTTCAAGACAGGCTTTAGGCAGCGGAATAGGGATGAATGTAAAGTTGTATGGAATTGATACGATTCCGGAAATAAGGCTGGCTGTTTATGACAAAATTTATGATGAGATTATAACAGAAAAGGAATTTATTGATTATGGAATCGTGGATGACAGTGGAAAGGAGAAACAATTTGATGTTGCATCCTTGTTGAGTTTAGATGAAATTAGTATAGAATGCAAAAATAAGGTATGGATGTATGTACTTAAGAATGCAAAAGCAATTATGACAGAAAAAAAAATGGCAGATACGCAGGTGCAGCAAGGACTGATCACAGGATATTATCCGGTATCTACAGAAGAAAATATATATGCATGGATACCCACAAAAGAATTGGGGAGGATTTAAAAAGTGGACACTAGAATATATATTATGTCACACAAGAATTTTGAGGTCCCGTTTGAAAAGGGATATCTTCCGCTTCAGGTTGGAAGTGAGGGAAGCATAGATCTTGGGTATCTGAAAGATAATTCAGGGAATCAGATTTCGGAGAAAAATAAGTCATATTGCGAGCTTACAGGAATGTACTGGATATGGAAGAATGTTGAATGTGACATTGTGGGGGTGTGCCATTATAGACGATATTTTACAAAACGGGAAAGCGTTTTTGAGGGTGCATTACAGAAAGTACTGTTAGATACAGCATATATTGAGGAATGTCTGAAAACATATGATGTGATTGTCCCGGACAGTGGAATGACAATGGAAAGAAATGTGCGGGCACATTATGAAAAACAACATAATAGACAGGATCTGAATATTTGCGAGCAGGTTCTTAAGGAAAAATATCCAATGGATTATTCGGCGTTTGAATGGAGTCTGGATAGAAATCTGATGTCATTGGGAAATATGATGATTGCTCCGAAAAATTTATTTGACGAGTATTGTAATTGGCTGTTTGATATTTTGTTCGAAGTGGAAAGAAGAATTAATGTAGAATCGTATGATGGTTACCAGAGGCGTGTATTTGGATTCCTGGCAGAAAGATTGTTTCGTGTATGGTTGTTGAATCATCCGCTGAAAATTAAGGAAGAGAATGTTATTTTTTTGTCTGATAGGTAGAACTATATTAGAACTGGACTGACTGAAATTGAAGAATGGAAAGTATACAGATGGAGAATAAGATGAAAGAAAAATCGATTGCTATTATTACAGCACGTGGTGGAAGTAAAAGAATTCCTAAAAAAATATAAAAGAATTTTGTGGGAAACCTATTATTGCATATTCAATAGAAGCGGCGTTGAAATCAGGGATATTTTCTGAAGTTATGGTTTCGACGGATAGTCATAAAATTGCAGAAATTGCGCGCAGTTATGGGGCAGAAGTTCCTTTCTTACGGAGTGAAAGGACATCCGATGATTATGCAACAACGTCGGATGTCATTTTAGAGGTGCTTTCGGAATATGAACAACTTGGAAGAACATTTGAATATATATGTTGTATTTATCCGACAGCACCATTTATAACAAGAGAAAAGTTACAATTTGCAATGGAGATGATAGAGCGTGATGGTGTGGAGGCAGTTATGCCTGTTGTTGAGTTCTCTTATCCACCTCAAAGGTGCTATATTGTGGATGAAAATAAAAGAATTAAGTTCAAATATCCGCAATATGCAAGATCACGCTCTCAGGATCTTGAAAAACAATATCATGATGCAGGACAGTTTTATGTATATAATGTTGAAAATTATTTGAGAAATAATGGAAAGATTATGGATAACATAATACCTATAATAGTGCCAGAACTGGAGGTTCAGGATATCGATAATGAGGTAGACTGGAAACTAGCAGAAATGAAATATCAACTTATGAAGAATGATTTTTAACTTAGTTCTGTTCAAATAACAGAAACTAAGTCAAAGATCATTTGAATTCCAATCAAGCAGGTATTGCAGGGTGTTAGAACCGTCTTTTAGGGAGTGCATTGCAATAAAATGAACGGCTATAACGGATAATTTTTGATTAATTAGCAGTTGAAAAAAATCATTATAACGATCATCACTTTTTTGGTATCCAAGACGTATTACGATAAAGTGTGTATATAAATATAAATCATATATTTGTTCCCATGGTGTACCAGAAAAATAAATACTATGTGGAGTATGATTGGTGTGTTCTAATACATAAATATCCATTAAATTAATTAATTCGCGGATATGTGTATGCAAAATTTCTTTATCACGTATATTGGAAATGGCTTTGACTAATTCGGAATATTCTTTTTTGTTAAATAGGTTGATTAAATCCTGATATATATTATGCCATAATGTTAATTTGCTTTGTAATTCATTTTGCTGAGAAGCATCAACTGAAATATTAAAAATACTTGGGTATGCGTTGATGATTTTTTGTCGTTCTATATCGTAATTACTTAAGTTGGCTACACCATTATCATGATAACACCATTCGGTTTCCTGATAGGGGACGACAACAGTGTAGCCATTATAACGCATTTCTAATGATTGAGATATATCGTAAAAATCCCATCCACTTAGTATGTCTTCACGCCATGGTAAATCATATTGGGTCATCATAAGCATTCCATCTATAGCTTCTACAGAGATATAAGGTAATGCGTTTGTTTGATATAAAAAATCTGTGCTGTTAAGAGATATACCGTCATATGCAGCAACTTTTCCAATATTCCAAGAAAGGTAGCAATTAGCATTTTCTGGAAGTTTTGTTGTACCGAGGACGCCAATCATCCCAATAGTTGAATTATTTTCAAAAATATTTATGGTGTCTTTTAAAAAATTTTGATAAAGGATGAAAGTGTCCTGGTGAAGATACACCTTGTATTTGGCATCGCATGAAGCCATACCAGCGTTGTATCCGCATAGAATATTATCGGCATCCTTAATGGCAATGATATCAATTAGATATCCGGTTGGAATAATCAGTTCATTAATGTAACGTACACATTCTTCATAATAAAGGTTGTTATTTGTGCAAATGATAAATGCAATTTTTTTATCGTTCATAGATATCGACCTCAATAATAAATGGGTATTAAATGTGATTTATGGCTCGTTGTGGCTATAATACCATAAAATATTTTAAATTAGAATAAGAATTTTTGTGAATAATAAATTTATAAAAATATCTAAAGTTATATAGTAGAGGATTCGATATATTTAACAGAAGAATACAACTCATGGAAGAGGTAGGTGCAAACATGGTAGTTAATCACAATATGGCAGCAATCTTCAGAGCCGTCAGCTGAGATATAATGTAAAAAAGATGGAGGATTCGTCGAAAAAACTTTCGACTGGATACAGAATTATATCTGCAAATGATGATGCGGTAGGATTACAGATTTCTGAAAAAATGAGAAACCAGATTAAAGGTCTGGACAAAGCGTCAAGGAATTCCCAAGATGGTATCAGTATGTTACAGACTGCAGATGCTGCATTACAGGAAACACAGGATGTGTTGGATCGTATGGTGGAACTGACAACACAGGCTGCGAACGATATTAATACTGATGCAGACAGAGATGCAATAAAGGATGAAATTGATCAGTTGAATCAGGAGATTGATCGCATAGCGTATACCACAAATTTTAATCAGCAGTATATGTTAGCAGAGGGAACTCCACAGGCAAGACCTGGATATTATCAGATTCAAACGGGGTCTTTGGCTAGACAAAGTGTAAAGATTCGGTTTGTAAATGCAAGTAAAGAAAGTCTTGGGGTAGATAAAGTTGATGTGTCTTCACATCAGGCTGCAGCAAAGTCGATATCGACAGTTCAGGATGCAATTGAGAAGGCAGCGTTATGGAGAGACGAGTTTGGTGGACAGTTAGAGCAGCTACAGCATGCGGCAACTAATGCTGATTATACATCACAGAATACCCAGACATCAGAATCAAATATTAGAGATACGGAAATGAATATGGAACTGGTATTACATTCCACAAACAGGATTTTAGTAAGTGCATCACAGAGTATATTAGCTCAGTATAATAATGATGCCAAGGCTGTTTTGGAAGTTTTGAAATAGCAGGGGTAATGTAATATACTTGTATATTGGTATCTGATAAACGGTAGAAAATGATTTGGTTTCTGCCGTTTATTTATTGTTACAGAAAATGGAACACTTAG